>Ga0209067_10000234_pt1 | contig 38647 bp, 40 predicted proteins | sample ColStrG_CSR_2013_FD_187199 | JGI IMG/M metagenome (GOLD analysis project Ga0209067, IMG submission 187199) | Freshwater sediment microbial communities in response to fracking from Pennsylvania, USA - Cold Stream Run_MetaG_CSR_2013 (SPAdes)... | ecosystem: Environmental > Aquatic > Freshwater >... | reverse complement strand
GCCCTTGACATATTCGGAGCGAAGGCTACCTTTGCCTGCGGCGGAAAATCAAACTCCGAACTGTCAAAACCAAAATGAAAATTTAGTCTGACTATTAGGGGGCTAAACCAAAACCCTCATGAATGCCTTCCGAAGAAGTAGGCTGATTTTTCTCAGTTTTAAACCCAACTCATTATGGAGCATAAATACAAAAGCGGTGAAATTGTAAGTGAGCGAATACGACCAACGTTGAAGCTGATTGTAAATCGTTATGTCAACGGCGTATATTATTGTCTTATCCAGGAACGGAGCAGCAAGAAGGAACTGGTTTATTTCGAACGTGAATTAGTCAGTAGCATAGCTTCTTAACGGGGTTACAAACAACAAATGCCGTCCCCTAGAAAGTCACATCTCTCCCATTGCATCTGCCAGAATTGTTAGCATCCCGTGAACTATACAATCAATTCCATTGATTATGCAACACGGTACGCGGCTAAACTACTCACCTTGCTCACTCGATAGGCAAACTGCTGGTCGAAGGAATTAATAAAACGAAATAAATAAAGACTTATGGAATCAGGAAAAGTGGTATTGGGTGTATTGGCAGGGGTTGCTATTGGCGCAGTACTTGGAATTTTGTTAGCACCAGAAAAAGGCGTCGTAACAAGAAATCAAATCTTAAGCAAGGGCGAAGAATTCACCCACGATTTGGATGAAAAATTGGACAACTTTATTAAAACGGCATCCAATAAATATGAAAGCGCAATTCGTCATGCAGAAGAATTGAGTGCCAAAGGAAAAGCAAGATTTGAGGAGATCAAGAAAGAAGTAAAAAATGGTATTGCTTGAATTTATAACTCTCATTAACTTATAAATGACATCTTAGTATGAACAACCCGGCCAGGCCCATGGAGACGCTTTTTGAAAGAGCACAGGATTATAGTAAGACAAGTTTAGAATTGTTTAAGCTAAGTGCTATCGACAAATCAGCTGACGTTTTTTCCTCGCTGGCTGTTCGATTTGCAATTTTTATGGTTGGGACCTTGTTCACCTTGGTGATCAACACTGGGATTGCCATCTGGTTGGGTGAATTATTGGGCAAACCGTACTACGGCTTTTTTGTTGTGGCTATTTTTTATGCGCTGGTAATGACGCTTCTCTTCGTCTTTCGTAACGCATGGATTAAGACGCCGGTTAGTAATTCTATCATTACGCAAATGACAAAACAAAATGAAAACGAGTATTGAATCACGAGCTTTAACAGCGTCCATTACTCGTTTGCAAATAAGAAGGTCCGAGGAATTGGCCTTGCTGAGAGAGCAGTTTCATATTACCTACGACAGTTTGAAACCGATAAATCTGATCAAGCATACACTCAAAGAAGTTTCGTCCTCTACTGAAATAAAAGAAGGGTTGCTTAATGATGTCATCGGGTTAGCTACGGGTTATCTTACCAAGGCGATTTTAGTGGGGTCATCGGCTAATCCGGTAAAGAAAATCTTTGGAACGCTACTGCAATTTGCGGTTGCAACAGTTGTGGCGCGAAATTCGGATTCGATTAAATCCGTGGGGAAAGTCGTTTTGAATAAGCTATTTAAAATGCGAAATGAAGAAGATCAAAATCTTCCTGAGCATGGAAATGGAATCGTTGTGAACCTCTAAAACGGAGGCAATAGCCCTATTTTGATGTCAACCTGTATTTGGGATCCTTAGGGGCACTCGTACAGGAGTATAATCTTACCGGTAATTGTTTTTTTTGCCTTAATTCGTCGGCAGTCTTCTTGCGCGAACCCGGAAATTAGCAGTTCTATTATTAGAAGCACTTTCATAATTCTCACTCGTAGAAAGGAGTGAGAATTGCAATTCTTTGATCTAGTTATGTAATGCCCCCGGGAATGAACTATACCACCTTTGCCGGAGTGAAACTAAATTCACAACTGTCCCCAGTAGGGAAAACTTTTTAACTATAAAAAAAATGAATACTACAGAATTGCTTGGAAACTGGAATGTGACCAAAGGAAAATTGAAACAGCAATATGCCACACTTACCGACGATGATCTTTTGCTAGTGGCGGGAAAGCATGAGGAGATGATGGGGAAACTTCAAGCGAAGTTGGGCAAGACAAAGGAAGAATTGCATAAGCTCATCGCGTCGTTATAAGCTGGTGCCAACTAGTGGCGGGCACGATTCTAGGGCATAAATTTATTTTTCACTCAACAAAAATCAATATCCACATTTATGAAAAGGACAGGCATCATCATTTTATCAATCGGGTTATTGTTTACCATCAGTACCATTATTGTCTTATTAATACAAGAACGTATCACCGATCCTGAAAGAAAGGAGATGGCACAGACTAAAATACATCATTTTATTTGGGAGCCGATGCTTGGAGCAATGCTTGTAATCATAGGGGTGGGTATTTACAAAGTGGGCAATAAAAGCAAAATCATAGTGCCATAGTAAATTTTTCAAAATTGAAATTGAAGGGAAATTCTTTTCGCCTTAAGGAAAACGACTGTCGCCAATAACGATAGTCGTTTTTTATTTTGTAGAGCTGCCCCATACTTTCTGCTCACAGACGGTTTAAGCAAGCCGGTGATATTCGTTTTGATACGATTTTAGTAATTTACATATCTTGTAGATTGCATTTACCCGGTGGCAGGCCTTTACTTAAATTTAGCGATTAACAATCACAAAAAGTATTGACGTTGAACTATGAATAAGCAGGTCGTTAATCTATTCCTGATTTCAGGCGTTTTACTCCTAGTTGTCGGATCCGTTAAGGGCGCCCTGGTCGGAATGAACACCGTTTCCTTTTTTTTTATTGCGGGATTGCTGTTGATGGCCATTTCATTTCAAGGCTTTAAAACATTGAGGGGATTTTCATACACCCTGTGGATACTCACTGCGGTGACGACTTCGCTGTATTTTCCTTATCTTTTTATTGGCCTTGGTGATTTTTCATTCCGGCAACTCATTGTGCCGCTTCTTCAAATGATCATGTTTGGAGTCGGATCGACGATGGGACTAAACGATTTTATGGGCGTAATCAAAATGCCTAAAGGTGTGGTGATTGGAATTGTTTGTCATTTCACGATAATGCCACTCGTCGGCTATTCGCTGGCCAAGCTGTTTGGGTTCCCCCCGGAGATTGCGGCGGGCCTCATTCTGGTAGGCTCAGTGCCTTGTGGGTTAGCCTCCAATGTAATGTCTTATCTGGCCAAGGCTAATGTTGCCCTATCGGTCACGCTCACGGCGGTAGCAACCTTAATGGCTCCGGTAGTGACTCCGCTGTTGATGCAATCCCTGGCCGGTGAGTATGTTAACGTGGAGTTTTCGGCCATGATGTGGGACATCACCAAGATTGTTATTATCCCGGTTGTTGCAGGGCTGTTGTTCCATTACTTTTTAAGTAGCAAATTTAGTTGGCTAAATAAAGTTATGCCTGTTGTGTCGATGGTCTCGATAGCGGCCATCATCACCATTATCACCGCCGCTGGCCATGATAGTCTTCTCACCGTAGGTTGGCTGCTGGTCCTCGCGTGCTTTCTACACAATTCATTTGGCTTTCTGCTAGGATATGGAGCTTGCAAATTATTGAGGATGGATGAACGATCTTGCCGTACGATTGCCATTGAAGTCGGCTTGCAAAATGCCGGGTTGGCATCTGGTCTTGCACTCGGTATGGGAAAGATTGCCACGGTTGGATTAGCCCCCGCCATCTTCGGACCGCTAATGAATATCACTGGCTCTTCTCTTGCTACGTGGTGGCACAATAAACCGGTTAAAGATTAAACATAACTAAGTATGCGAAAAATTTTGTTATTGATTTTTATAGGTTTGAACGCCGCGCTGCGGGCGCAGCAACTGGACCGCGACCAAGTCATTTTCTTAACGCAGGAATGGAAGGGGGAGCGCTACGCGGATGGTCGGCCAAGAGTGCCCGATGCTATCCTGAAACGAATGAAGGACGTTGCCATTGAAGAAGCCTGGGGGATTCTGAAAAACAAAGGTTTTAATAATCAATATGACGGCAATTGGCAACGCCTTAGAGATGATGAGCCTTTTGTGGGGCGTGCGCTGACAGCACAATACATGCCCCTGCGGCCTGATCTTCAGGCTCGGTTGGTTGAGAAAGGTAAAAAAGAGGGGAGAGTTGGCCCCATGAATTCTTGGCCCATTGATATGCTTCAAAATGGAGATGTCTACGTGGCCGACTGCTTTGAAAAGATTAAGGACGGCACGCTGATTGGTGACAACCTTGGCAACTCGATTTATTCCAAAACCGGAACCGGTGTAATTTTCGATGCGGCTGCACGCGATATCGACGGATTAAGTGCCATCACCGGGTTCAATGTCTATGTGCGCGGATGGCATCCTTCATTTCTGCAGGAAACAATGCTGATGGGCATCAATCATCCGCTCATCATTGGTGAGGTAACGGTTTTACCAGGTGATGTTGTCTTGGCCAGAAAAGAAGGCGTGGTATTTGTCCCTGCCCATCTTGCCGAGGAAGTCGTGATCAATGCGGAATTTATTCAGTTACGCGATAAGTTTGCCATTAGTAAATTGAAAGAAGGGGTTTATACGCCTGGTCAGATCGATACTTCATGGAGCGAAGAAATCAAGAAAGATTTTCTCAAGTGGGTGAAAGAACATCCAGGGCTTGTTCCGCTAACGGCGGATGAACTGGATAATTTTTTGAAGGGAAGAACCTGGTAAAAACAATGCGCGACGTTTTTTAATTAAAAATCTGTTTATGAAAATACAGACCTTGGCCCTGCTCATCCTTTTATCCGGTGTCGTGGCTAAATCGCAAACTGTTGATGTCCTCATTAAAAACGGACACGTGATTGATCCAAAAAATAATATCGATGCCATCATGGATGTTGCCATCACCGATCACAAGATTTCTGAAGTCGCTCCTAATATTTCCAAAGCGTCAAAAAGAACAATTGATGCCACCGGCCTTTATGTGGTACCCGGGCTGATCGACATCCACGGCCATCATTATTTTGGAACCGTTCAGGATGCCTACCTCAGTGATAGTTATACCGCTTTGCCTCCCGACGGGTTTACTTTTCGGTCGGGAGTGACTACGGTTGTTGATGCCGGCGGGGCCGGCTGGAGAAATTTCACGGATTTCAAAAACAAGGCGTTCGCCAACTCAAAGACAAGGATGTTTGCTTTTTTAAATATTGTAGGATCAGGGATGCGTGGTGGTGCCTATGAACAAAACTTAGCCGATATGGATCCAAAGCTAACGGCTATGGTTGCCAAACAATATCCAGACCTTATTGTCGGAATAAAACTGGCACACTATATCGGTGCTGATTGGACGCCTACCGAACGCGCGGTAAAAGCCGGTGAGTTAGCAGGCATTCCGGTAATGATCGACTTTGGTTCGGCTGAGCCTTTGTTATCCTGGGAAACGCTGCTGATGGAAAAATTAAGACCCGGTGATATTCTCACGCATTGCTTTGGTCAAACCAAAGGCCGGATGCACTTGGTTGAAAATGGAAAAGTTCAATCTTATGCTATCGAAGGACAGAGGCGAGGCATCATTTTCGATGTGGGCCACGGAGGGGGAAGTTTCATGTTCGAACAGGCCATCCCGGCCATTCAGCAAGGCTTTAAACCCAATTCGATCAGTACGGATTTGCATACGGGCAGCATGAATGCCGGCATGAAAGACATGACTAATGTGATGTCAAAATTATTGAATATTGGAATGACGTTAAACGAGGTGATCACTTGTTCAACTTGGAATCCTGCTCAGGAAATCAAAAGGAAAGAACTAGGTCATTTAACTATTGGTGCATGGGCAGATGTTACCTTGCTAAGTCTTGACAAAGGAACATTTGGGTTTGTGGACGTGGGCGGGAACAAAGTGGTAGCCGATAAAAAATTGACTTGTCAAATGACATTATTAAATGGGGAAATGGTGTGGGATTTGAATGGGCTCGGCGCAGCCTTATACAAATAAATTTATCCATGAACGCTACAATTGCAAGATCACTTTTCCTGATGATCGCCTCTGCTAGTCTCCCTCAATGTGGAACCAAAACGAAATTACCCAACGGTGATTCGGACAAGGGAGGTTTGGTAGTTCCTGATGGCTTTGAAGTCAAAGTCGTTGCCGACAGTGTAGGAAGCGCTCGACACATGGCCGTGAATGACAATGGAGACATCTATGTAAAGCTAAGAGGTGGAAAACCAAAAGGAATTGTTGGCCTTCGGGATGTCAACCAGGATGGGAAGGCAGATAGCATAAACTATTTTGGCCAATATGAGGACAAGGGAAATTATGGAACAGCGATGCGCATTCATCATGGCTACCTGTATTTCAGTACGGCTGGAGAAGTATACCGGATCAAACTAACCGCTGGCCGCTTGGTGCAAAATGCAAAACCGGAAATGATTGTGTTCGATGATTACAAAAATGACCCGCACGGCTATGAACATATTGCCAAGCCAATCGCTCTGGATGAAGCAGGTAATTTGTACGTTCCCTTTGGCGCACCCGGTGACGTATGCCAAAAATTAAATCGGATTCCGGGCTATCCGGGGGAAGATCCTTGCTCTCAACTGGAGGAACACGGAGGAATTTGGAAGTTTGATGCCAACAAGCCCGGACAGACCCAGAAAGATGGGAAACGATACGCCACGGGAATCAGAAGCATCGTTGCCATGGACTGGAATAAAGCGGATTGCACATTATATATAGTAGCTCATGGACGGGACGATCTTAACTCAAGAAACCCCAGTCTTTATAACCGGTGGCAAAGTGCGATGCTACCTTCCGAGGAGTTTCTAAAAATAAAAGAAGGCGCCAATGTTGGGTGGCCCTACTATTATTATGATCAGATTAAAGGAAAGCGAATGCTCAATCCAGAATATGGTGGCGATGGGAGTAAAGAAGGAAAAGGCGGTCAATACCTTCAACCGTTGATCGGGTTCCCGGCCCACTGGGCACCCAATGATCTGTTCTTTTACACGGGAGATCAATTTCCAGATCATTACAAAAATGGAGCGTTCATCGCCTTCCATGGTTCCACCAACCGAGCTCCTTATCCACAGGCAGGGTATTTCGTTGCTTTCGTTCCTTTTAAAAATGGTAACCCAACCGGTAGGTGGGAAGTATTTGCTGATGGATTCGTAGGGGAAAAGCCGATTGCCGATGTGAGCGATGCCCCTTACCGGCCGATGGCCATTGCCATGGGCCCAGATGGGTCGCTGTATTTATCGGAAACGGTAAAAGGTAAAATATGGCGCGTGATGTTTAAAGGAGACAAAAAGAATTTTGGTGAGGCTAATCTTGCCAAGATGGAACAAAGAAAAAATCTTCCTCATATCCGAACACCAGATGAAATAAATGACAACCTTCAAAAAGATAAAGTGGCAGGAGGTGAAAAGATTTACACCACCTACTGCGCCCCCTGTCATCAAGGCAACGGAAAAGGGGCCGCAGGGCGCTTCCCTCCTTTAGCCGAATCATCCTGGGTAAATGGAAATACAACCCGTCTTATTACCATCATTTTAAAAGGACTGCAAGGAAACATTGAGGTAAACGGTACAGGATATAATGGCGTGATGCCGCAACAAAACTTTTTAACCGATGTTGAAACCGCAGAGGTGTTAACCTATATCCGTCAAAACTTTGGAAATAAAGCAAGTACGGTTACACGTGAAGAAATAAAAGCTTTGCGAAGCAAATTAAATTAAAATTTTTCCCAATAATCACTAACTATAAATTATGAAAACGAACAGAAGAACAATTTTCAAACGAATTTTGGCAAGTACGGCAGGTGTATTAGGCCTAAGCCTTGCTAATGCGAGTCCCTTGAAAGAAGGAAACGATAATTCTGTCAAAGCCGGAGATGTAATTCTGGATCAGGAAATTCCTCTTTTCTCCAGCTCGCAAACTTATGGCGGCCTTGTATTTATTGCCGGCAAGGGAGCGCATTTCCCAGGCGACATTACGGCGCACACCAAGCACGTGTTGGATGAACTTAAAAAGGAGCTGGAGAAAGCTGGATCATCTATGGAAAAGGTTTTGAAAGTGAATGTTTACCTCAACGACCTGAAGGACTACAAGGCAATGAATGAAGTTTTTCGCGGCAAGTTTGGATCGAACCCTCCTGTACGCACCACCATTGCCGCAGCCGGAGGAATCCCGGGAGACTCCTTAGTTGAAATTGATTGTATCGCCGCACTTAATAATAAATAAATCATGAATAAAAGAAGAGACATCCTCAAAGGTCTCGTGACGTTGCCTTTGTTGGGAGTTGCGTCGGGTGAACTCATTGCTAAGCCTAAGGAAGAAAGGGATTTTGATCGCGACTTCTTTAAGGAACTAGGTGTGCGGACCTTCATCAATGCGGCGGGAACTTACACAGCTCTTACCGCATCACTACCTCACCCAGAGGTGATCAATGCGATCAACTATGCAGCCCTCCAATTTGTGAAACTGGAAGACTTGCAGGATAAAGTGGGCGAGCGCCTTGCCGAATTGCTTAAATGCGAGGCGGCTATGGTAACCTCCGGTGCAGCGTCGGCCATTACACTTGGGACCGCTGCTGTCCTGACGGGTGGAGACCCCGGTAAAGCCGATCAGATTCCAGTCGACATGACAGGATTGAAAACTGAAGTGATCATGCAAAAAGCCCATCGAATTGGTTACTCTCATGCTATCCGGAATTGCGGCGTAAAAGTGATTGAAGTAGAAACAAGAAAAGAACTGGAAGCGACCATCAATGAAAAAACGGCCATGCTTTGGTTTCTAAATGCCAATAATTTTTTGGGAAAAATTAAGGATGCTGAATTTGTGGAGGTAGCAAAAAAATATAAGATCCCGTGCATGAATGATTGTGCAGCCGATGTGCCGCCGGTGGAGAATTTATGGAAGTACACCCAAATGGGTTTTGATTTGGTTTGCTTTTCCGGCGGCAAAGGACTGCGCGGCCCGCAGAGTACCGGGTTGCTTTTAGGTAAGAAAGAATTAATTCAGGCCGCCAGAAAAAATGCGCCACCCAACGGCAGCACGGTGGGCCGCGGGATGAAAGTGAACAAGGAGGAAATCTTAGGTCTACTGGTCGCCATCGAAGTGTATTTGAAAAGAGATCATCAAGCCGATTGGACCCTTTGGGAACGTCAAATCAAAATGATTAACGACGCTGCCCTTGCCGTGCCCGGTGTGACGCCCGAAATTCACGTGCCCGATGTGGCCAATCATGTGCCCTCCATTCGACTGAAATGGGATCAAACAAAAGTTAAGATTACCCCTGATGCAGCGCGTGAGGCTTTGCGAAACGGACATCCTTCGATAGAAACGGTTGGGGGAAGTGAGTCTTTAGACATGACGACATGGATGTTGATTCCGGGGGAAGAACGGATTGTCGCAAAAAGGATCAGAGAAATTCTTCTGTTGGCGGCCGGCTGACGGTCTTGAATCGACTATGTTCAAAAAATTGATATGATCACTTTTCATCTTGCCCTGTTTATGACTGCTGCCGTTTTGCTGCGCCCTAATGAAAATGAAAAAATATATTATGTAAAAGAAATTCAAAATGAACTTCTGATTACTGGAAAAGGAGACGATCCACTTTGGAAAAAGTCTAATGAACTTTCTGCATTCGTTTATCCTTGGGAAAAAGAAAAGGCTCCTTTGACGTCGTTCAAAGCGTTACACAGCCAGGGCTGGTTGTATTGTTTATACACGGTCACCGATGAAAACGTCATTACCTATGTGGAGAAAAAAGATAAGACCGATGTACTTAATTCTGATCGGGTAGAAATATTTTTTAAGCAAGAAGACAATACCGCTCCCTACTATGGCCTTGAGATCGACCCGCTGGGCAGAGTCTACGATTACCAGGCTGAGTTTACACGAAAATTTAATCCGGCATGGTCATGGCCTGCCGATCAGTTGGTTATCAAAACCTCCCCCACCAACGATGGATACATCGTTGAAATGGCCATTAGCAAATCCTCATTAATCAAATTAGGATTACTGCGGGGCCACCTTCTTCGTGCCGGTTTATACCGGGCGGAGTGTGTAAAATTAGTGGGCAATATAGCAACCATGAAATGGATCAGTTGGATTAAGCCAAATTCGCCCACGCCTGATTTTCACATTCCCTCGTCGTTTGGCGTACTTACGCTGGAGGATAAATTGATGACACGTTAGCACATTTTGAATAAGAAAAATGGACACCAACAGAACGAACATGATTTCATCTTACGCGGCTTTGCTCAACGAGGGCGTGATTGTTGTAACAGGAGGATGCTCAGGAATTGGCTTGGCCATCGCCCAAGCGGCTGCGGCGTCAAAGACCGACGTGGTGGTTGTATTTGATCTCCCCGAAAGCATTGACACGATCAAGAATAAATCTGCTGAAATCTTATTCAAGGCGGTAGATGTAACGATTGAAAAAGATGTGCAGCAAGCCGTCAACGAAGTTTATCAAACGTATGGGAGGATCGATGCCTTGGTGAATAGTGCCGGCATCACCGGCGATACCAACATAAAAAGTCACCAGACCACAACGGAGAATGTTCGTCACGTATTTGAGGTGAACTTTATGGGCAGTTATTTCACTTCCAAGCATGTCTTGCCAATAATGCTTCAAAAGAATTATGGAAGACTCCTTCACATAGCCAGCATTGCTGGGAAGGAAGGCAATGCGGGAATGTTAGCCTACTCGGCTTCAAAAGCGGCTGTCATGGGAATGGCCAAAGTGCAAGGCAAGGAATACGCGGAAACCGGAATCACGGTTAATGCAATAGCCCCCGCAGTGATTCGAACGCCACTGGTGGACCAGATGCCAGAGGAACAAGTGAAATATATGACCGATAAAATTCCAATGAAGCGGTGTGGTACACTTTCAGAAATAGCCAATCTAGCGCTCTATATTATTTCTAGCCAAAACAGTTTCACCACCGGCTTTACATTTGACCTTTCGGGCGGAAGGGCCACGTACTAAAATATTAGAATGACTTCCAAAATTGAACCATCCTCTATCACCGTTGGCGTTGTTGGCCTAGGGTTAATGGGCTGTAGCATTACTACTTGTTTATTGATGGCTCAACATCGGATCATCGCGGTAGCCGCTATCCCTGCTGATATGGATAAAGCCAATGCTCGCATCATGCATCACCTTCTCAAATCAAAGGAAGAGGGCTTGACCAAAATGGATCCAGCTTACTACGTCCAGCGACTCACCTTAACGGAGGATTACCGCCAGCTTGAGAATTGCTCACTCGTCATTGAGTGTACCATGGAAGACCTTAGCATTAAGGAAAAAGTCTACGAGAAAATTGAACGTGTAATCTCAGCCAATGCGCTGCTCACCAGTAATACTTCTGCCATACCAATCAGTATTCTTCAGGACCGTACCAAAAAACCGGAGCGGTTTTTTGGATTGCATTGGGCTGAGCCTTCTCATACCACCCGGTTTCTGGAGATCATCTGCGGTCATAAAAGCGACATTACGAAAGCGGAGTATCTCTATGAACTGTCGCATTACTGGGCCAAAGAACCAACCTTGGTTAGAAAAGATATTCGGGGATTCATCACGAACCGACTGATGTATTCGATGTATCGAGAAGCTTGTTACCTGGTGGAGCAGGGGTATGCTACCGTTGAGGATGTGGATCGGGCGTGCAGAAACAACCCTGGTTATTGGATGACTTTCGTTGGTGTCTTCAGATGGATGGATCTGACGGGTGTGAAAGCATATCATACCGTGATGAAGGATTTGTTACCGGATTTGAGTCATGGCACAGAAGTTCCAAAATTAATCGATGATGTGGTACAGGCCGGAGGCAATGGGGTGAGTAATGCAAAGGGATTCTATCAGTACTCCGCAGCGGAGGCGCAATTGTGGGAAGAGACATTTCGTGAGTTCAGTTATGAAATCCGGCAGTTGGCGCTCAGGTATCCGGCTGACGTGGTGACCAAGAAATTGAATCAGATAAAGGAATAAAATTTAGCCTCAGTTCGCCGTGTTGGATTGCCAAAGTAACAATAACTAGATTAGCCTTTTAACCGCCATTTTATAGGCAATTACGAATTCACTCCCCATTTTCGAGGGAGATGGTATTGATTATGAATCGACAATAGTTTCAACGGATCAAGAAAAGAAGATATTCATCATGAAAACTTTATTGCGGCCAAAACGCACGCCAGTCTTTGGGTTAATTAAATTAATTCCGATTAAATATTGAAGCCATAATAATAAAGTTTGGCGGAGCCAAGATAGACTCCTTCCATAAAAACTTGCCCTTTGTTCTTTTCCAGATTGTTAATTAAATCTTTTTTCGTGATAACCTCAGCACCATTTACCTTGGTAATCACAAAACCTTTTTTGATGTTGGTGAATTCCCGAATAGCTCCCTGAGTGATTTGGGTAATCTTAAGTCCGCCATTTAAATTATTGCTTGCTTTTTCTTTTGATGTTATTTCTTCTACTTCGATGCCAAGCTTATTTAATATTGCCGTTGCTTCTTTCCTCGAAATTTTGGCCGGTACCTCGGCCGCTTTGAGGATGACGGCAACTTGTTTCTCTTCACCATTTCGAACCAACGTCACATTCAATTTTTCTCCAGGGCGATGGTTGGCTATATTTTCCTGCAGCTGAGGGGAAGTTTCAACGTTGCTGTCATTAATTTTTACAATGACATCTTTGACCTTGATGCCTGCACTGATAGCCGCACCACCCTGAACCAAACTATCCACGAACACGCCAGGAACGAATTTTATATTTTTTTCTTTGGCCAGATCACTTGTCATATCATGAATAAAAACCCCCAAATACCCTCGTTGAACGGTTCCATAAGTCAGCAAATCGTTGGCAACTTTTTCAACAATATTAACGGGGATCGCGAACGAATAACCCGCGTAGGTTCCGGTTGGTGTTGCGATGGCCGCGTTGATTCCGATTAGTTTGCCCTCCAGGTTAACGAGTGCGCCGCCACTATTTCCAGGATTGACAGCGGCGTCGGTTTGGATGAATGACTCAACGGCGGCACGGTCTTTCAGAATGCCAATGTTCCTTGCCTTTGCACTCACGATTCCGGCCGTCACGGTTGAGGCGAGGTTGAACGGATTGCCGACCGCTAATACCCATTCGCCGACTTCCAGCTGATCTGAATTTCCAAATTCAAGAAAGGATAAATTATTTTCTTCAATTTTTATCAAGGCCAGATCTGTTGCCTGATCGCTACCAACGATTTTCGCTGGGTATGAGCGCTGATCGTTCAGTATGACCTCTATATCGTCGGCATCTTGTATCACATGACTGTTAGTAATAATGTATCCATCGGGCGTAAGAATCACACCTGAGGCAGAGCCCTTTACGGGTCCGGGGTTGATATAAGGCCCAAAAAAATGGGACCAATCGTCACCAAAGAAATCTTTGAATGGATCATCGCGGCGCAACTCATTGGGACTGTTGTTGATTTTCCATGTTGTATTAACATGCACTACCGCCGGCGTCGCTCTGTGTGCGGCGAACCGAAAGTCAATCCCTGCTTTATTGTTAATCACCACAGGGGTGGAATCAGATTTCCCTTTGGCTCCTTTTTGTTTTTCTTCGATGGAAGAAACGACTTTTGGTTCATCCGATTTTGTGTTTTGAGTGTTTTGATTTCCTTGCCCCTGGCAGTTGATGAGAAGGGTCAACCAAATAAGCGAAATCATTATTCGAATTGAAGTGCCCATGATAATTCAGTTTTGATCCAACTGTAAAATTGAAGACCTTCATTGCCAAAGGGAATGATCACTGTTATAAAAAAAATGGATTTAAATCACATTTAGAACCAATAAACCGTATGGCTTTCGGGTAGCGTTAAAATGCAATTCATAAGGCACCCATGATCGAAGTCTCAGGATCCAACCGCCTTAATCATTTTGATCGCCGAATGGGGGCGGTAGATTTACATCTATAATCATCTGTACAAAAATATGAAAACCAAATTTCTAACCTTATGGTTGGTGTGCTGGGCCCTAGGGGCAATGGCACAGGAAGAAACTCTGACGATCACACCGGTTAAGAAAGGTGATGAGCCTAAGGCTGTCATGGATGCTGTTAAATCAGATTTTCCAAATGCAATTGCAAAAGAGTTGGCCTTCCTTCCCTCGAAGCTATACGGAAAAGAATGGAATCTTCAACTGGCCGGAGAGGCGAATGAAAATATCAATTTCTATCAGATTCAAATAATTGAAAAGGACGTGAACTACACGGCTGTCTATGACAAGGACGGTAAGTTGTTGAGTTCAAAAGAAACGATTAAGACTTCCAGGGTACCCAGTGCGGTAGTTGCAGCCATTCATAAATTCTCCGGCTGGAAGATGGAAGACACCCATGAGATCATAAAAACAAATGGCACCAAAGCAACCGTCTCTTACAAGGTTAGAATTCAAAAGGGCATCGAGCATAAAAATGTATTTCTCGATCCGCAGGGAAATGTTCTCTCTCAACACATTACGGTTTAATTGCTGCCTGACGCTAACAAATAAAGTGGCCTAAAAGGCCACTTTGTTTTTACCATCCAAATTGATGTGCAGGGAATAAAATGCAACGACGTGGGGCGTTAGATAACCGGCAGAGAAACGAGTGACAAGCCTTTATTTAAAGGAATCTATCCGCCCCGCTTACCCCTGCCTACGACGGTTTCAATAGCCATCTTTCGATAAAAAATTTCTCCGCGACGCCGTTTGAAGCCCAGGGCGATCCCGCTAGACTTAATTTAAATAATAATGTTGATTCTTAACTAGTTACCGGCACGATGACCTCAGGTATTTTGTGATATCCTCGATATTGAAAAAAAAAGAAAATAGAATAAATTAGAGTGTAAATGGAATTTTAGCTATCGAAGATGAAGATCTCCTTTAGTACCGCGCGACTTTTCTTATTGCTTCTACTCGTTCTTTCATGTGAACGCAAGAAGGAGGAGAATCAAATTGACAAAGAAATTCAATCAATTGATCTTTCGCGAGGTGATATTGCTCTTTGCGGCGCGGACAATGGTCAATTCGGAAAGGTTGAATTTAGTCTTTCATGTGCCGAAAAAGTAAGGGCTGATTTCAATCTCGCTACGTCCTTGTTGCATTCCTTTGAATATGTTGAAGCTGAGAAAGTATTTGCGAAGGTTATTGATGAAGATCCTAAGTGCGTGATGGCCTACTGGGGAGTGGCCATGAGCAATTTCCACCCACTTTGGGCATCGCCAACCAAATCAGACTTGCAGAAAGGCTCAAAGATTGTCGCCCTGGCGCGCTCTCTGGAAAGCAAATCATCTCGGGAAACGGAATACCTTGAAGCAATTGCAACAATTTACGATGACTGGGACAAGTTGGATCACCGTACCCGTGCAAGAAAGTTTAAGAAGGCCTCCGAAAGAATTTATAGGAAATACCCTAAAGATGATGAGGCCGCCATATTCTATGCTCTGGCGCTTAGGGCGACTGCCGATCCCAGTGATAAGTCTTTTCGCGACCAGAGATTGGCAGGTGAAATTCTAAGTTCAATTTTTATTCGAGAACCTAACCACCCTGGAATTGCTCACTATATCATTCACACCTATGACTATCCAGGGCTTGCGCACTTAGGTTTGTCTGCCGCCCGCAAGTATGCTTCAATCGCTTCTGCTTCCGCTCATGCGCAGCATATGCCATCCCATATCTTCACGCGATTGGGGCTTTGGGACGAATGCATTCAATCAAATATAAATTCGATTGCAGCCGCGCAGTGTTATGCTCAAAACGTTGGGATCAAAGGCCATTGGGATGAAGAACTCCATGGTATGGATTATTTGGTTTATGCTTACTTGCAAGAATCGCAGGACGAAAAAGCTGAAGAGCAGGTCAACTATCTTGCTACAATAGATGAGGTGTTTCCAATAAATTTTAAAGATGCCTATTCCTTAGCCTCCATTCCTACCCGATTTGCATTGGAACGAAAAGACTGGCATGCCGCCGCCAAACTTGAACTAAGACCTGCCAATTTTCCCTGGGATAAATTCTTATGGGAAAAAGCAAACGTGAATTTTGGGAGGCTCTTAGGTGCTGTCCATACTCAGCAACTTGATAAGGCCAAAAGTGAATTAGCGCAACTTCGAGCGATCCAAACAAAGCTTCTGGAGTCGAATGAAAATTACAAAGCGAATCTGGTACTTATTCAAGTGATGACTTCGGAAGCGTGGATAAAATTTACGGAAGGACAGAAGATTGAAGGGATTAAGCTCATGATTGAAGCAGCAACAAATGAAGATGCTACCGAAAAAGATTCTGTAACACCCGGTGAGGTGATTCCCGCCAGAGAGTTGCTCGGCGATATGTACTTAGAAATGGGGGACGTAACAAGAGCGCTTCAAGCCTATGAAGGTGATTTAAAGCGGCACCCGGGTCGATTCAATGGACTATATGGTGCTGGTTTAGCAGAAGAAAAATTAGGTGATGCCAAAATGGCAATTTTCTATTATAGACAATTGCTTGCGTTGACGAGTAGATCAAGCATTCCGCGATCACAACAAAAGGCAGCTGAATTATTCATCAGAAATAGTAAATCATGAAAGCAAAATTGATCAGATTTTTAGCAGAGATTTTAATCATTTTTATTGGCATCACTCTTTCTTTTCTTTTTGATGAATATCGTGAAAGCAAAAAAGATACCCGTGTTAAAAAGGAAATAATTTCCGCATTGCTAACCGACATAGAAATCAAAAGGAAGGAACTGGAAGGTGACATGAAAAGTGTTCAACAAGCAATTGACCCAATTGATACTAGCCTGTATTTGATTAAGGAAGGGAAACAAATTCCCCAAGACTTAATCGAAAAATTTATTTGGAGTATTTCGTATGATTATGGTAGCTTTTCCACCACGACGCCGACGTATGTCAGTTTATCCTCTTCATCAATTTGGCAACAACTTCCCGATTCGATAAGAAGAGACGTTTTTGAATTGTATAACGGAGGTTATTCCTTTGTTGAAAATTCAATTCTAAAGTCCTATGAATATAGCGTCTATCTAAAAAACCATTTTTTTACAAGTCATCGCTTTAGTTTTTATAATATACCGGATTCCAATTTAAAACTAGGATCGCTGAGTGGTAATATTCCAGCAGAGTTGGAAAAAAGTCTAAATGACCCAGAGTTCAGGAGCGCCATTCTAAATATACGAAATGAAAGGACCAAAATAATTCGTTTCCAAAAGCGAGCGATTGAGATGCAAATCAGAGTCATCGCCCTTTTAAAAAATTATTTGAAAGAGCTTTAACGACTGGAGCAAGCAGCAAGGCTATTGTTCAACTATTAATGAGTTATTATGGCGGACCACCAAAATAAAAACGAGAAAAGGAAATTTTCTTTCTCCGCTAACTGGAAAAAATACGTGTTTGAGTTTCTCATGGTCTTTTTTGCGATCACCCTGGGGTTCTTTGTTGAAAATTACCGAAGCAGCATTTCAGATCGCGAACTGGAGATTCAACACATTCAGTCGCTGGTCGAAGATTTGAAACAAGACACGGCCCTTTTTAAGAGTCAAATCAAAGAAACAAAAGCCATATCGACCATGTGCGATTCGGTCATTTTGTTGCTTAACGCGAGTAACCGAACAGCGAGAGAAAATCGGTTACTCTATTTTATCAATCGGCAGATAACCCCAAAACTCTTTCCGTTCGTTCTCAATCAAAGCACTTTTGATGAGATGAAAAGTTCGGGAACCTTTCGATTAATCCATCAACGGAAATTGGCCGATAGCATTTCTCAATATTATTTTTTATCGAGTGAACTTACTTTCCTTAATAATCTGATTGTGGATCGGGCCCATAAGAAGCTAGAACTAGAAATAAGAATTTTTGACAATACTGTCTTTGAGGAAATGTTAGATAAAAAGACATTTAAGTTCAAAATGCCATCGGGTGACCCTCGGTTGATTATTCAAGATCGGTTGCTTATTAACGAATTCGAAGGCGTCCTCCATTACATTTCCGCTGTATCTGTTTTCGGAAGAAGGAAAATCGAATTTCTGGACGCCAAAGCCAAGAGGCTTATTCCAATTCTGCAACGGGAATATGAGCTCCACTAAATCCCATGTTACTTTAATAAAATGTTTTGTTATCTAGGTGCCTTCGAAATCCTGTGCTTTTTCTCTGAAAACCTAGATCCGGCGGAAGGTGAACTCGGTTAGACTATATGAGAAAGGATCCACATTGGGACGAAGTGCGTCAGGACCTATCACACCAATAAACACTGCCAACTGCCAGGAGACACCAAGCGACCCAGTATTTCTCATGACCTCTGCGGTGACCGACTCGGAAATACTTTTTTGGGAGGGCCGAATAATAATAGTGATTTAGGGTAGAGTAACCTGAAACCCGAACCCTCAAGGTCGAAACTATTTTACCTCAATTGTTTGCTCCCCATAAACCGGCTCTCCCTTTTCGGTCAGTCCCTCAGCAACAATCCTGTATTTCGCCGGCCTATCCGCGGCATAAAATGAAATCGTCGATTCCTCGCCATCGATCACTAAGTCAGGGTCCCAGTAGATCGTTGTGCGAAAATCAGGAAGCTCATGGTCGGAATTAGCTTTACTGTAATCTCGCATATAAAATTTCGATGGCAACGCGAAGCCCGTGAGCGTATAGCGATCAAACTCGTTAGTCTCATTGATCATCTCGCGCCCGGACTTCAGATAAATATTGATTAGAGCTAGCAAATTATAAACTTCCACTCTCTCAATGTCGGCTGGATTTAGTGCTTTCATATCATCTGCGCTGTAGGGGAGGTTGTTTACCCTGAATCCAGGGAACACTCGTCGCAGGCTAATGAGGTTATTCGGATCGGGCCTCGCGCCGGGTATCCGATCGGCCATTAGCTGCCAGAACGAAATCGGATCTTGAACCGATTCGCTAATCATATTGAGAGCCTTCACGTCAAATACATGATCAGGCGACATCATGATTGAGCTTGTATAAATTCTCTTTGGCACGTCATTGAGCCGACTACCCCGCACGACGACCTCCTCCAACACCGTTGTCTTTTCGTTAGGGTCGTATGAATACTGGATGTGGTATCTTGCGTCGTCCTTTCGGAGTAAAAAGTCGGGAGCAACTGCCGGCAAATTTATGGGTAATGCGTTGGGTTGATCAATAGATACATGCCCTGTAAAATTCCCTGATCTACCTGTGGCTTTGAAAATGAAACTTGCCGTGTCTACAAAGTCAACCTGGAAATTAAATCTGCCGTCTTTTCCGGGGCTCGTAGATAGGGTCTGGTTTCCGTGCACGGAAGATATTAAAACCGTCGCGGGACTCTCTAAGAATTCTCTCTTCGCGTAACAATTGTAAATAAATGCTTTTTCAATCGGGTAGGTGATGCGTTTGAATTTCCATTTGCCTTTTGTTGATGGAAAACTGTCCTCCACAATAGATTTATTCCAACGACCAGGCACAACCCTGTCCGCATCAGTCACCGATACCGAAATATTGGATTGGATCGGCTCATCACTTGAATGAATCATCTTTATGCTGACTACAATTTTCTCCCTCGGCTTGTAAATAATTTTGTCTGTATGGATAACCACATTTTCCTTACGCCCCGACCTACTCTTGATCTCCGCTGGGGCAACGTTTTGTTCAGTTGACAATACCGGAATCGGTTTCATCGAAATATACTCATTGCCAAAATTCATCGCCCAACGCGTATAAGCCCTCAAATAATACAGGCCCTCCTTTAGTGAGTCAGGTAACGCAATATCGCCCCAGGCTATCCCATTTTCAATCTTTAAAATTTCGTTTCGTATCACTTTTTTCTCAGGACCAATCAGTTCTACATGCAACACTTTGCTGAGACTATCTTTTAGTTTTATTGATCCATAACGCAAGTACACTTTGTACCAGATTTTTTCACCAGGGTAGTAATAATCCTTGTCAGTATGTAGAAACGTTTTCTCCACCATCTTCTGCAGAGAATTTAAGTCGTTCGCCTTAATGAACACCAAAACTTTTGGGTCCGTACCTGGTGCCGTTGTTGGGTCAAACTCCATAGGCAAAATTGGAATGACTTTCCTGCTCATAGGGCCCTTCAGCGTCAATTCGATTTCGTCGGGTAGATATCCAAGCGAGGAGACAGGTAGACTCCTGGTGGCTTCTATCTTTGTACTTTGTCCATCGTCAAATCGAACAAAAGTATTTTCCGGTATTTTTAAATCGAAGCAAGAATTCCCTTTTCCTTTCACCAATAGGCTATCATCGGGCAACGGGACCGTCACCCGCTTGAAACGATGTTTTTTCCCGGCCTTCGCCACTGAGTTTAAAGAATAAATATTGAATCCCTCTTCCTTACTTCTGCCCTCGGCAACAGATCTGACGAGATGCCCGAGTGAACCCCTATAGATTTCATTGCGATTTTCCATCCATTTCTCCCTTTCGCTCAAACTCCGGGCAGTGAGGGTGTCAAAACTGGCGAAACCGTGAACGCTACTCTTACCGTTTCGACCCATTTGCACCTCGGCCTCTTTTAAAAAATAGGATAATTTATATCCGGTTCGATTATCCACAATCTCCAGGGGTCCACTTGACCTCATTAGTGCTTTGTCTTTGGAGAACTTGATCTCTAATACGTTCATGTTTGAAATCTTGGTTGAAAAGGAATGCCAATTCACAAAATGATCGGTGAAATACATTCTCTTTAAATCTTGCGTCTCGAGTTCCTGAAAGGTGGGCGGCTCAACCCAGGGTTGATAGGCCCGCGTTGGTAAGAGGAATCTCACGTTACTAACGCTATCCCCACGCACTTCGATTTTCCTGCCTTCGGCGCAATAGCTTCCGTAAGTAGCAACAACGGTGTAGGAGCCTTGGGGAATATTGTTCAGCTCGAACTGGCCGAGGTAACTGGTGGTTTTGAACAAGCTGTTATTTATGAAAATGAGCGCGCCTGTGAGTGGTTTCCCGCTCGCTGAGTCGATCGCAGCGCCGTGAATGGTTCCTGTTTGCGCCAAATGTTTTGCTAAGTATATGTTGCCTTCATCCTGTAACGGATCGTAATCTTCGGGCAATGCATCCGCCAGCCGGCGCCTCGCCATCTCGCCTGAGATCATCGCATTGGCGTTCGATTTTATGATCCCGGTAAATGGACACAGCAAATACTCGTCCGATATTTCCAACCACGAGACCGGGTGGGGGAAATCAGGGTAAACTCGCTTTGACTTGGGGGTAAATGTGTTTAGGTAGTGAATTTCAATAACGCCCCTCTTCATGAGCCTGTAATAACCAGGAAGTTCACCATTCGGAACTTTTTGAGGACAAAGAATTTCTGGCAGAACCTCGCCAGTAGGTCGGACGTTAACCTGACTGCCGTTTCTGAGCCTAGCTGTAACGGGTCGATAAACTCTGAACCCTTCGGCTTGTCCACGGGTCTCGATAAGTGCCTTAAGAAAATGCCGTAGGGAACCCCTATAAGAGTTGCTCCGGTTTACTTGCCAGCGGAACTCCTCTCTCCCGTCCTTCGCTTCCAATTTTTGAAAACGTGAATGAAATGATATCCTGTAATAATCAAGCCCTAATGCAAACTGTTCCAGACTGACATTAATCTTGTAACCCAATGCCAGATTGGTGACTTCCAGCGGATGGCTTGCGGAAGCTTTCAACATGTCTTCTGAAAAATAAAAATTCAGCACCTCTGGATTTTCGATTTTACATTGGGATGCATTCGGTCCGCTACCAATAAATTCTTTAAGGAACCGCTCGTAGTTGTCTTTCCATACATGATCCCGTTTGCCTTTAACTACAATTTCATGCAATGATTTTTTCGAAGGCTTGAGTTTCACCACCAACGTCACTATTTTTTGAGCCGTCAAAGAAACTTTGTAAAAAAAAGTTTCATAACCAATGGACGAAAAAACCAAATCGGTGTAATGGATAGGAACATTTTTTAGAGCATAGTTGCCTACCGAGTCCGCGGTGGCACCAATCGAGGTGCTATTAAAATAGACACTGGCAAACGGAATTGGCTTCCCTGTTTCCGCATCCAGAACGCTCCCTCTAATCTGCGCCACCTCCTGGGCCAATAGCCCCGAACCTGACAAAAAAAATAAAAAAACGAAAAGCGCTTTCACTTAAAACTTATCTAAAACTCGAAACAACTATTCATATTTTCGTCAGCGTTATATCATCAAAATTAGCCGTACCCGTCGCCCGACCATCCAACATCAACATGACATAGATGTTTTTTGTCGTGGCGATAAAATAGGGGACCGTCACTTGATACTCCGTAAAATCGGAAGTCCCTTCAATCTTTGTTGCTCCCTGCGTAGTGTCAAAGAAATTATTACTCGTTTCCGAATCCCCTTTCACAGCAAAGTATACTCCTCCCTCCGTTAGATTTTGCGTTTTAATGTGCACCGTTAGAACCAATTTATCAGATTGATTGATCCCTACTGGACGAAACGCATAGTACCAGTAGGATAGCGCCGAGGGGGCGGCCGATTTTAGCTCTAGACTGGAGGATGGCGAAAGGAACACGGAAGTACTCAATTCTCCCTGTTGATAACTGCCTGGCGTTTTTGCATAAACCCAGGGATTCGATGCGGCATTGATGGTGTCCTTAAAAATTATGGTCGGTATTGTTTTTGCTGCCGACCAACTGGGTGGGGGAGTGGCCGGATTAAATAATTCGTCCAGGTAATATTTTCTTTTCTCGGGGGTATCCAACGTATAAATATTAAATTGATTGCCACCAAACATCATGGTTTTGTAATCCCCATTGGGAAGTGTCGTGTTGTCATGAACCCTCCCCAACAACGCGTGCCCAAGTTCGTGAAACATCAATATCTCTTTATTGAGGTCACTTTGCGTCTGCCAGCAGCTGGATCGCACGCTGATCATCACTTTCCTTGAATTGTGGTCGCCATATCCGCAATAATAATTTAACGTATCGGAGTAGACTACCGTTAGTTGGCTATCATCTATTTTGAATCCCCGGCTTGCCCCTTCAGCGATAAATCGATCAACGTAGACTTGAAAATCGCTCCCAATTACAGCTGCGGGTTGTGGATTCTCTTTATGGCAGGTACATAGAAACAGAACTAAAACAATAGAGTATAACTTAGATTTGTACTTCATAAATTAGCCATTCAATCCTATGACGAACGACTAATCAAATCATTACAATCTCCAAAAATCTAACTAATAGCTAATAACTAATAACAAATGACGGTTTGTAATTAACCGGCAACTTCGGCAGCAACCCCTTCTCCTGCATACTCCCCGTTATTTTCCAATCCTCACGCGGAAGCGTTATGCCATAGTCGGTCACGGGGGGATGATGATCAACGAAGTGAATCTTAGAAATGGCGGTCTTCCCACTTTCAGAAACGTAATGAACCACAACCGATGGGATTTTTATTTTCATACCCCCTGAATCCATTTCGATTTTTATGTTTTCGTAGTCCAATTTTTGTTTTTTCTCCGGCCGGTCCCTCTTCTTTGACTTGATAAAGCCTGCTTCGTCCCCTGCATATAGGCTGAAACCTTCCTCGGTTAGTCGTCCATTTAGCAGCGCCCGGGATAAGTGCAAAAAAGAACCATTATAAACACTCAGGCGCTTGGCCTGCAGGCTCGCCTCCTCATTTCCAGTCAGGTCCTCGAAATAGCAATAGCCATGAACTAGGTTTCTTGCCATTTTATTTTTGCGTTCATCGATCGTCGTCTTATCAAAAAAGAAATTAATTCGATAGCCAACACGCTTGTCTATTATTTCCAGCGGAAAATTTGACCAAAGTATCATGGCATCATTTTCAGCGCCGCTCATGTTAATCAATCCCGGATTTGTTATTCTTCTAGGGCCGAAAACGGTGCCCAGAATTTGTTCTTCAAAAGCAAGCAGACGGCGATTCCGGTCTTCCCTGGATACCTCCTCTGTGTAACGAACCTCGCCGAGCACCATCGTCAAAGTATCAATTTTGCTTTTGCTCGCGGAGATCAATCTGGTATGCTTTAGCCGATAGCCGGTTTTGTAAAATATAACCTCATGAGACCCTTTCGGAATTGTTCCGAAAAATATCCACCCCGACTTGTCCGATCTGACGCGAAGGGTGGAGTTGTTGATGAACACCAACACATTGGACAGAGGTTGCCTCGTTGCTGAATCGATGATGATCGCCTCAATGTCGCCAGTCCTCTGGCGTTTATACCTCAACACCGCCTGTTCTGCGCTAACTTCATCATAGTCGCTTGGGAGTTTGTCGGCCAAGCGTTGCGTTTCAAAATATCCGCCCTGAACATAGTTATTAGCCAATAAAGGCGCGCCGCTGGAAGTGACACGCAGGGAGTCACGTCTCACTTTAACAAACGAGGTGGCATAAACATTCTCCGCGTTACCGGGAACCAGCCTGTTCTTATACCGAATAAGATATTTTCCTGGTTTTAAGATTGAAATTGGCTGCCCCGACTCAGGGGTAATCGGCAAACTGTCAGCGAAAATCTGCACGTAGTTTGCCACCGGCTCAAATTGACCGGTAAACGAGGGCTTGACTACTGACCCCTTGGATTCAAAAACTTCAAAACCTGCCTCCTGAGAGCGATGATGAAGAATCGACCTGAACAAATGTATTTGTGATCCCGAGTACGCATTCAACCGGTTCAACTGCCATCGAAATTTCTCCTGCTCATCCGTCGACGGCAAGGGCTCGAAACGAGAATAAAAAATGAATGAGCTGCTATCGCCGTAGGAAATAAATCGTTCGATCAAAACTTTCTGAAAATATCCCAGTGCTCTGTTCTCGATTTCAAGCGGCTCTTTCGTTTCCGCAACTAATACCGATTCAAACCGCTTCAAACGTATCACCTCGGGATTTAGAATAGTGCACAGTCGGGCATTTCCCGTTCGCCCTAAAATCTCTGCTTTAAAAAACTCAAAATCGTCCTGCCATTTCTTGTCCTTTTTTCCAAGCACCGTCACATTGGGCAAGACCTTTGTTACGGGCCGAATTTTGATAATTAATTGTAATTGGTCACCTGGCGTTAACTTCACTTCAGTCAGTAAAGTTTGATATCCAACATACGATGCCACCAGCCGATGTAAGTCGACGGGCACGTTGTTAATGATAAATTTTCCTGCGCCGTCAGTAACACAGCCAAAAGTAGAGTTATCGAAAAAAACATTCGCAAAAGGCAAGCGCTGGTTTGAAATAGAATCCAAAACCATGCCTGATACCTCCGAAAAAAATTGGTGTTGAGAATCCTTAGCGGCGGATGGGGTTCGTTTGCGTAGTGCAATCCGACCCGATATCAGTTCATATTCAAGCCCCGCCTGACTACAAATCAAATCGAGAATGGCTTTCAACGAGCCCGTTTCATGCAAGGTAATTTTTGCCTCAAGAGGAATTTGCTCCTTGCTGTAGGAGAATAGCTCTCCTTGTTGCTGAGTCAGGTAAGCAAGTACTTCGCGCAAAGGCAGAGCCGCAAAGGAAACGGTCAATTTCTGTTCCGTGTTCTGGGCACTCAAGTCGAATGCCGAAACCAATAGAACCGCCAAGAGGAATGAATGTAATTTATTGAGCCCCACTACAATTGTGGGCGTCAATATAATATATACCGTTGTCTAATTGAAATTGGATATTCATACTAAATGATAACGCGTTTATCATGTCTTCGAGCCGGGGATTATTAAAACTCCCTGTAAAATGGCAATTCAATTCCTCCTTCGTTTTCCTGGTAATCCGAATGTTATAATACCGCGATAGATCGGCCAAAACTTGATCCAGTGGTGCGTCATCAAATTGCAGTTGCTTATTTTTCCAGGCCAACGCGTTCAAACCCTTCAGCAGATTCTTGTGCACTTGTTTGTTCTTCTTTTCAAAAATCATTTGGTCACCGGCGGCGACCGCCACTTTAGTAGCAGATCCGAATAGCACCTTACCCGCAAAGACGGTCAGTTCCACGTTTTCTTCCTTGCCGTAATTTCGCAAATCAAATGATGTCCCAACCACTTGAGTAATAACCTCGTGCGTGTGCACAATAAATGGCTTCGCTTGGTCTTTCACAATTTCAAAATAGGCTTCCCCGTCGAGAAAGACCTCGCGTTTGTCTTTTTCAAATGCCCGAGGATAGCGAAGGTGACTTAAACTATGAACCCAAACATGCGAACCATCCGGAAGCAATACCTCCGATTGAACATTCGCTTCCGTTGAAGTCTCCAGCAACGGGCTTCCAGCAACTAAGAAAAGCAAATAACCTAATCCAAGCGCTAGGATCAAGGCGGCAGCGGCTCGCATGACAAATCCGAAAGAATAGCTTCGGATCTGGATTGGTTCTTTATCTGGTATTTCAAATAAGTCTTCGGTAAGCTTTTCTTCTCGACTCTTTTTAAAAAATGAAAACTGCGCCTTTTCTGACGGAAACTCATTGTTCATGTCCGATTCCAGGAAATCGAGCAAGACGCGCTCTTCCTCCAGAGTGGTGTCTCCACGGTAGTACTTGTCGATCAGATTATGGACCTCTGCCTTATTCATCGATTGAAATGCTGCTGATATATCTCGTTAACCGTCTTCCTGGCACGCGACAACGTTACCCTGATGGAATTGACACTCATTTCCATGATTTCTTCTATCTCCTCAAAACTTAATTCTTCAACGCTCCTCAGTTGAAGCACCATCCGCTGCTGCTCCGGTAGTAACCTAATGATGTTTTGAATAACGGTTGCCATATCATTTATCTCGGCCTGCTCATGAGGATTGAACTCCAATACTGGAAGCGTATTTTTTTCAACGTCGCTGACGGCCTGCTTCCTCAATTTTATTTTATCCAGGCATAAATTCCTGGTCATCCTAAATGCGAATGCTTTAATATTATCAATGCTCTCTAACGAATCCTTTCTCGACCATAGCCTTGCTAAAATCTCTTGAACCACATCTTCTGCCTCAAAAGGGTCGTGCAGCAGGCCCTTCGCAAAGCGACAAAGGCTATTTTGAAGAGGTATTACCTCCTCCTTAAATCGCGCAGAATGCATTCAGTAATAAAGACGAACAACATACCCCAACGTTACAGCGGATTCGAAAAATATACTGAAATCCGAAACTTGGAAACTAAAATCATATAGAAACGGATTGCTTTTGCAAAAAAACCTTGGCAGTCCCTAAATCACAAACTTTAGGAAGGAAAATACTATCGTTGATGGGCCGTCATTGCCCCATTACTTTTTCCATAATCCTGACTTTGCCCCAGCGGCACGGTGCGCAAGGCGCCAACTAAAAACTTGGTGAGAAATCCCGGAAGAACTGTTGATGTACGGCCTAATGCTTTCAATATGGGCACGCCCACTTGCTGCGAGGTAAGCGCCATGTTCATTGTCATATCGGCGGTGTTTCCAAAGCCACTTGCCACCGGCCCGGGAGAAACGGACCTATGGGAGAAAAAGTAAATGAGCCATGGAACCCATATAAAACGCGATTCAATGTCCGAATTATTTAGTTTATAGGGTAAGATCGTATTTAATCATTCCTTGTTGCCTGGATATTTTGAACCCGCCCCGAAAAACACTTCTATGGATTTTATTCTCCCTGTACTGTTAAAGCAAAAAACATCTACATTGCGGACGATCTTGCCATCTACCGTAGTGATTTGAACTAGCAGCATTAGGTCGTCGCCGCGTTCAGCCATTTTCAGGTAGCTCACTTTTTTGAAAAAATTGGCTGTTCCCCAACATTTCTCTTTGAATTTGTCGAGAGAGATATGGTCATCGTCATTGGGACTGGTGAAAGTAAAGCCGTCGGCGAGCTGGGCGGTCACGGCGTCCCAGTCATTTTTTTCAAATCCAGAGTAGTAAGCTTTGACTACTTTTTCTTTTTCTGTGCTTTGTGCATTACTGCAGGCAGCGATGCAAATGAAGAGGAGGCCTGTCATCAAGCGCGTCATATAATAAGTTTTATTATTCTAAATTGAAACCATCGCTTCGCGGTTGTACTTACTCCTATATTCTAGAGGCGAAAGTCCGGTGAATTTTTTGAACGTAGTACGGAACGCTTTTTGGTCTGAGTAACCAACTTTATACATCACCTCACTCACGTTTTCAGTCGACAACTCTAGCTTCTTTTTCGCCGCTTCGATTTTGACGCGTTGTAAGTACTCCACTACCGAGTTGGATGTTGCCTTTCTAAATCTGCGTTCAAGGTTTCGCCTTCCAATAGCCAACATGCAGGCGAGTTGATCCACGGTGATCTTGTCTTGAAAATTCTTTTCGATGTACTCCTGCACCTTTTTTATCGGTATATCGGCGTGATCTTTTTGCCCTTTGAAAATAATGAAGGGTGACTGCGTGCCACGGTCGATTTCGATGGCATAATATTTTGAAAATAAAATCGCCATTTGCCTATCGGTGTACTTTTCGAGTAAATACAGGAGCAAATTCCAAAACGAGTTGGCGCCACCGCTGGAGTAAAGACCGGCGTCATCGGTGATGATGCGATCGGAAACTAACTCGACATCTGGAAACATTTTTCTGAACTCAGCGCAGGCGCCCCAATGGGTGGAGCATTGGCGGCCTTTCATTAGCCCTGTCGCTGCCAATAAAAACGCACCGACACACAGGCTGGCCACTTCTGCGCCGTTTTCGTATTGCTTTACAATCCATGGAAAGAATGCATTATTCATCGCTATCACTTTGTCCATTTCACCATTGACGGCTGGCACGATGATCAGGTTAGTCTTTCGCACATCGCTGATTGAACAGTCTGGGGTCACAGAGAAAAATTTATCATACACTTGCCTTTTTTCCTTCAACCCTACCAACTGTACCTGGAAGAGCTCTGGTTTCCCAAGGTTTCTTAAAAATTCATTTACCTTATTGAAGAGGATAAATGGCCCTTCTATGCAGCCTAGTGCAGCCGCACCGTTGGGAACAAGAATAGAAATGTGTTTCATGCCTGTGGGTTGGTTCAACTTTTCATTTTTGCGATTGCCTTTTGATTGCCTGGTCTAGGGTCAAAACTAAAAAATCGTTTTGTCGCAATCAACCCTTACTATAGCCGTATTTACACCCGCTCGAACGGGCGCATCTTTCCTATGTTTGCCTCAACACGGGAGAGAAAAATATGAAGCGTTTTGCGCTGGAAAAACAAATGAACACTTTCTGCATAAAAGCCCATTCCTTTCCCTATGAAATCAAACGGGCTTTCGCGGAATTGATTGGTAAACTCGCCGCGACAGAGGGGAGGACTTTTTTTGGGATTTCCTACACGGACCAATCGGGTGAGATTATTTATAAAGCAGCGGTACTAGAATCCTTCCGTGGCGAGGGAGAAGGATTGGGATGTGAAACCTTCGTCATCCCCAAGGGTGACTACCTCACCATCACCATAAAGGATTGGAAAAAGGATGAGTTACAGATTGGCGCGGCGTTTCGCCAATTGACAGCAACAAAATTTGATTTTAATTTTCCTTGCGTGGAGTGGTACCAGGGCCATGATGTAATGTGCATGGTGAAATTGGAGAACAGATAAGTGCCAACTTTGGAACGACATATGATAAATTAACTATCTAAACTACAAGAAATATGGCACAAATTAATCCACACATTAACTTCAATGGAAATGCCCAAGAAGCATTTACATTTTACAAATCCGTATTTGGCGGAGAGTTCACAAAAATTATCCGTTTCAAAGATCTGTCAAACGCTGAATTTCCAGTAGCAGAACATGAAGCAAACAAAATAATGCACATTGCTTTGCCTATTGGCAGAAGTATTTTAATGGCCAACGACGTTCCGGAAAGCATGGGAAAAACAAATGAAAACGAAAACAGGTCTAAAATTTTAATTAGCGCAGAAACGCGTCAGGAAGCCGACAAATTATTCAACGGACTTTCAGCGGGCGGACAAATCGAAGCGCCAATGGCAGACAGCCCGTGGGGTTCATACTTTGGTTGTTTTAGAGACAAATATGGTATTGAATGGATGGTAGATGTTGACTCAAAAATCGATGGAGACATGTCGATGGATCATCAACCAATGTGAAACTTGGTGAATTGAATAAGGTGGCAGACGGAATAACAAACCAGCATCCGAAATTCTTTTTTCTATTCTAGGGTTCTTTTCACAAACTGAATTTTGCGCCTGAAACTAATTCCTAAATAAGGGCATGATCGAAGTCTTCAAAACGAATGTGCAACAGGGCGAGCTGGCCAAGCAGCTCGCCTCGAACCTTCACGACCATTTCCCTTTTTTAAAGATCAATTTCGATCTTGACGACTGTGATAATATTTTACGGGTGGAAGGTGAGCGGGTTTGTGTAGAGACCATCATCGAATTATTAACCTCCAGCGGATTTGAATGTGAAGTTCTTTTATAACGATTAGATTATGAAAAGGTGACTAAGGAAGCAATAGAGAATTGGTTTTGCCAATGCATTGCTGCAGACGGATTTGTTGGCGGACCGAATAGAGAAATAGATTGGCTACTGACAAGGAGGGACGAAAGTGCCATTTCCTGGATCGAAGATTCGCTTTGGCGAGCGGGTGTTCACATTATGGGGAGCCGAACATTTTAAGATATCAAACACTATTGGCCGACGGCCAACAGCTTGCAAAGCCGATGAATGAAATACCAAAAAGTCGTGTTTTCCAAAAAGGCACCCAGTTGGTACGGCGTGCATTGAACTTACAACCCAAGCGCTAAGAGATGCTAAGCGGCTGGATTTTGAGAAAGGGATTCTGCCAGTAGCGGCCGAAAGCACACCGATAAATTAAAAAAAACCCGTCAATTGAATATGTTTGTAGCGCTAAAAGAAAATCTTCATGAGTAAAGTAAAGGTAAAATGCTTTTCCATCTCCTTAGATGGATACGGCGCCGGACCATTTCAAGACAGAGAAAATCCTTTAGGTGTAAGAGGCACCGAGCTTCACACCTGGGCGTTTCAGACAAAAGCATTTCAGAAAATGCATGGGCAAGGTGGTGGGACCGAAGGGATAGATAATACCATGGTTGAGAAATCATTTGAAAACATCGGTGCCTGGATTATCGGTCGAAATATGTTTGGTCCGATCCGTGGACCTTGGGTTGACAATGAATGGAAAGGTTGGTGGGGTGATGAACCTCCTTATCACGTTCCGGTATTTGTGTTAACTCATCATGAAAGGGAATCCTTTAAAATGAAAGGCGACACGGTCTTTCATTTTGTGACGCAGGGGATTGATTCAGTGATGGCAAAAGCTAAAGAAGCAGCCAGCGGGAAGGACATACGAGTTGGAGGTGGGATTTCAACGATTCGTCAATTTTTGCAAGCGGGCTATATTGATGAAATTCAATTATCTGTCTCTCCGGTTTTTCTTGGCTCAGGAGAAAATCTCTTCTGGGGGATTGACCTCCCTAAATTAGGATTCAAAAAAGTACACAGACTGGATGGAGAAGGGGCAACCCACATAACACTGATAAAGGAATAGGAAATCACTCGACTTATTGAAGAAATCGGAATCGATTTTTAAAAATAATAAAAGTTCAAAGCAGTAGTGATTGGCCAATGCTCAGGACCAACTTTGGATACTTTCATGAGCATTTATCCAAGACCTAAAGCTGTCGTCGATAAATACGTGGCCAAAGGCGAGGTCATGGTATTGGCCCATTTGCCGACATGGGAAACATGGTAATTTTCAAAACCCGTGCTGCAGCCGAACATTTCCTGATGGAGGATCCCTTTATACTTGAAGGGCTTGTGAAATCGTTTGTCATCCGGATTGCAATGATACCCTGCTCCCTTGATGATAATTTTAAAAGTGAAAAAATCCTGTAAGGATGGAACAAAATTAACCGACTGCCGAATTATTCTCACTGTTCCTTGAAAGAGTGAAATAACCGTACAGCGTCAGAACGCCTGCCATTGCCGTCATCATCGCTGCTAAGGGGAAAAAAAATACGTATTCAAGAACCGCTGAGATGATGAGTTTCAACCCTAAAGCAATGGCAATCCACTTGCCGGCACTTGCGTTTCCGTTTTGTGTAGTGGGAATTACCCATAAAAGAAATGCTACCAAGGCAAGGTCGAAAATTCCAATGAACCCATAACCATCCATGGCGTCAGCCAGGCTGTGATTTGCACCCATAAAAGGAAAGTTATGGTTTTGCATTTGGTCAATCACTGATTGTTTGGTTGCGTCTGTTGTCTTCTTCCATCCAAGCGCGCCCATGGTATGGCCAAGCGCGTGCAAAAACATGATTACTGATGCAATTCTGAAGAGTAATCTACTAGTCATATTAATTTAAATTTAGGTCAGTGAATTTATATCAAAGTTCACATTCCAACAATTAGGGTACAAAAACAAGGCAAATCTATTCTGGGAAACCCTTACCGTTATCAATGAGCTTTTGTAGACTATCTTTTAGGTGGTGGGTCCATCCGGTTTCGCAATCTCCATAACACTCGCAAATCGGGGTTAGACCCTGATGTACAAAATCGATTGTGGTTATCCCGTCCTTCTGGGTGAGTGTCCAAATCACCTTGGTGTTTTTCCACTCTTGCTTATCCTTTTTTATCCAATGGAGATGGCAGTCGGTCACCATCCATGCGATCTTTTTTTCGGGGCTAACTTCCGAAATTCGAAAGTTGACATAGGTATCACCAAAATGTACAGAGAATTCATCATTCAGGTCTCCAGCCTTGCCTTTGAAATTTTTAGCCCACCAAAGATCAACTTGACTGATTTTTTTCATGGCTTCTTTAGCAGAGGCATTTACTGTAAGGGTGTATGTAAAATTCGATGTTTTCATATTTTGAGTATTTCGTTGCAAAAAGGATTTGACTAACTTCTTATATTCTTAATACTTTATTTCGTGGGTGCTCTAAAGACGCCTTGCCCTTTAGTCAAATACGAATACAAGCTCGTTGTGATCCAATGAGTCCATCCCGGCTCGCAGTCTTTATAACACTCCACTTCGGGGGTAAGTCCTTCGTGGGTAAAGTTGAGTGTGGTTGCACCATTGTTTTCAGAGAGGTCAAAAATCAATCTTGTGTTTTTCCATTCCTTTTTGTCCAAATACCAGGGCATGTTGCAGTCGGTAACTAACCAAACCAATCTTTTATCTGGAACGAGTTCTGTCACGGTAAAATTGAAGAAAGAATCTCCACTCATCTTTACTACAAACTGGTCATTTTGTTTTTCGGAGTGGCCGCTAAATGTCACTCCCCACCACTCCGGTACTTTGCTGATTCGTATAACGGCCTGCTTGGCGCTGATGGCGGCAGTGATGCTTCTTTGAAAATGTTTGTTTTTCATGTGATCGATAATTTATTTTGTTGGTGTAATTAAAAAGGTGTTTTTTTTCAATGATAAAGTGAATAGGTACGGCGGAACCCTTTTCCGGCCATCTGGAGATTTTCCCAACTTAATGGCCACCGCGTGATTTGCCGTTGTCCTCTTTTATCTTCCATATGATTTATTTCTTTGATCTATCGTCTAATATGCTTTGCAGCTTGCTAAGTTTATTGGTCCAGAATTTATCAAAGTAATCGATGAAATCCTGCAGCTCCTGGAAGCCATCTTGTTTCAACGTACAATAGCGTTCTCTGCCAATATCTGTGATCGAAATGAATCCGGCACTGCACATTATTTTAATGTGTTTGGAAACTGCCGGTCGACTCATATCGAAATTTTTGGCTAATGCATTGATGGTCATGCTATCTTTTGAAAGAAGATGCATCATTCGCCTTCGACTTGGATCGGCAATTACCTGGAAGGCATCAAGGCTTGGTGTTGTCATTTCTTATTGTATTTATCTGTTCTTCAAAGCGTTTTAAGCAACTGTTCCATCCATCGGAGTGCGTGAGCAGGTCCTCTAATACGGTGAATCTGTTGTGTTGTAATTCCAACTGTGTTTCGTTGCCTTTGGGAGTGAGCGTCCACATCACGATGGAATTGAAAGTTCTGCTGCCATCTTTTGTGCCACCATTCCATGAGTAAGAAAGCTTGCTGAACGGTTTAACTTCTAATACTTCACAGTCTACGCCATCTCGATAGGTGCCCTCCGGTTTTGAGGTGAAAGAGAAACGAAATTTATGCCCGACAATTGGTTGAAAATCATTCTTCATTAACCATTGTTCGATTAGCTCGGGCTTAGTCAGATATTCCCAAACTTCCTTTGGTGATTGTTTAAAGTGCCATGTTCGTTTTATTTCCTTTTGCATAATAAGTAAATTAAAAGTTACCTAAATGTATAGGTAACTTATTAGTTACGCAATGTTTTTTATAAAAATATTTTTGTCGGTGTACCTTCTTCGAGGCTGACAAGTTGACCTGTTATTGACCTAGCGATGGCGAAGAGTTATTTTTCCATCCTGGGGCTTATACGATCATATCGGCCTCCACGGTTGAATTTGCTGGGGTGACATTCCAATGAACTTTATAAAAACAGATTAAGGCTTATCCCTGTTGGAATTGATCCACGCTATACGGGTTTACGGGAAACGAATGATTTTACCCGTGAACTAAAACCTGGAGGGCTAAATATCGGGGAATAGGCCGTTAAAAAATTGTATTCACTTATATTTGCCATGTGTCTTCCATATTCTCAGATTTCGAATACGACATCTTCATCTCTTATCGCCATAACGATAACCGCAGTGGTTGGGTAACAGAGTTTGTTAATGCCTTGCAGGAAGAATTAGCCGCCACCATCAAAGAACCGCTCTCCCTCTACTTCGATAAAAACCCACACGACGGACTGCTGGAGACGCACTCGGTGGACAAGACCGTGGAAGGAAAATTGAAGTGTCTCATTTTCATCCCTATCATTTCTCAGACTTATTGTGATCCAAAATCATTTGCCTGGCGAAATGAGTTTTGTGTCTTTAATAAGTCGGCCAAGGAGGATCCGTTTGGAAGAGATGTGAAGCTAGGAAATGGAAATATAGCCAGTCGAATTTTGCCGGTAAAAATTCATGATTTAGATATAGCGGACAACGCAACCATTGAAAAAGAAATTGGTTGTGCATTGAGGGCGATTGAGTTTATTTATAGGGAAGCAGGTGTCAACCGACCTTTGAAACTGGAAGACAAGAAAGAGGATAATCTTAACAAAACAGTCTATCGTAATCAGGTAAACAAGGTCGCCAATGGCATCAAAGAAATTATTTTTTCCTTAAAAAATTCCGGCTCAAATGTTTCGCAAACGACATTGAAAAATCCCTTTTCCGTTGCTGAATTTGAACCATCAGGATCAAGAACTAAAGCAAAAAGAAAAATTCTAATCCCTGCTGTTTTTTTTGTGGCGCTGCTGGGATTGTGTATTTACGCCTATGACCAGACACATGCCTCAAAAGAAATCTCCACCATACCTATTAATAAATCCATTGCAGTCCTCCCCTTTGAAAATTTAAACAAGGATGCTGATCAAGACTATTTTAGTGACGGAATCACACTCGATATTATCGCACAACTTTCAAAGATTAATGACCTTAGGGTAATTTCCCGTGCATCGGTGATTCGTTATAAAAACAGTCCAAAGGATTTTAAAGAAATAGCGAAGGAACTTAATGTGACTACCCTGCTTCAGGGGGTGGTGAGACAATCTGGTAACAAAGTTCGCATATCGGCCAGTCTTATCAACGCCAGTACAGGGGAGCAACTTTGGTCTGAAATGTATGATCGTGAACTTAAAGATATTTTTGAAATTCAAAGTAATGTCTCCAAGGAAATTGCGAGCGCCCTAAAAGCAGAACTCACGCCTTTTCAGCAAGCCCGTTTAGAAAAGAAGCCGACCGTGAATATTGAAGCGTATAAATTATATCTCCAGGGAAAATTTCATTGGGGCAAATTAAGCAATAGTGAATTGGCCAAAGCGCTCGAGTTATTTAAACAGGCCATTGAAATGGATCCTAATTTCGCCCTGGCCTATGTCGGCTTGGCGGATACCTATTCCCTTATCGCCTTTTTTCATATAACCAGCATTTTGCCTGCTAGGGAGGCGATGCTGAATGCCAAAGAGGCAGCGCTAAAAGCGATTGCTTTAGATAATGCGTTAGCGGAAGCATACGTATCGATGGGCTATATTTTGAGAACTTACGATTGGAATTGGAGTGCCGCGGAAGAATCCTACAAGAAGGCCATTGCCTTAAATTCAAATTATGCCACAGGCCATGATTATTATGCTTTATTGCTGACCTGCCTGGGAAGGTTTGAGGAAGCAAAATTAGAATCTCAAAGCGCCATGAACCTGGATCCCTTGTCCACACTGACTAATCTTGATGGATCTCGAATCCTCCGGTATTATGGTAAGCTGAAGGAGTCGATGGAGATAGCTCAAAAAACTTTGGAATTGAATCCAAATGCCAAATTTATCCATCGTCACATTGGTCTGTTGATGGAGCTTAGAGGTGCCAAAGACAGTGCTGTTTTGGAATTTCTAAAGGAGCAGGGAGATATCGCTCCGAATGAAACAAACGGGGTAAAAGAATACAATCAATTCTGCCAGACTGACTTGAACCGTTTGCTCATGGATTCTCTAAATTCCTCTGCTGAAAATATAGCGCAATCCTACATGAGGATAGGCAACCACGAGAAAGCAATTCAATATCTTCAGAAATCCTATAAGAATAGGGAAGGGACTTTGGTTTATCTTAATGTCGAACCTTTGTACAGGCCACTTCATCGGGACAAGCGGTTTAAGAACATTGTGCTCGCCATGGGGCTTCGGCCGAAGGTAAATTGAAACGGCGCCAGCGCCATTGTCAAGAAAACTCTTCTTAACGGAATGACAAACTGGGGTTTGCATAAAATCAACTTCTGCGTTGTTTGCTAAAAGTGACTTTCTAAATTTGCTTACACATTAAAACAAATAACAACATGGCTAGCGTATCAATTTACTTGAATTTTATGGGCAATGCCGAAGAAGCATTTAACCATTACAAAAAGGTTTTTGGTACTGAATTTTCAACTCCGCTAATGCGGATGAAAGATCAACCGCCCCGGAATGGAGCGCCAGCTTTAACGGAAACCGAAAAAAACAAAGTCATGCATGTTGCCCTACCTATCCTGGGTGGCCTTGAGATCATGGCCACGGACATGCTGGAAAGTATGGGCCACAAACTGGTCGAAGGAAACAACTTTACCATCAGTTTGAGTCCTGACACCAAAGAAGAAGCCGACCGGCTGTATAGAGAACTTTCTGAAGGTGTCACCGATGGTGTTGCACCCCACGATGAATTCTGGGGCTATTGGGGCACGTGCAAAGATCGTTTTGGCATCCGCTGGATGTTCAATATTATGAACCGACCACAATGATAGTTTCGCGGATCCAGACTATTCATATTACTGATCTTATGCACGATCACGATCAAATTATAGATTATTCGAGAAAAGAATATGAACGGTAAATGCGAAGTCTTGATCATTGCTTTATTGGTGGGCATAACCCTACTTTCATTCTCTGAAATCGACGATGATCGTGGTGCTGAAATTTTAACCGATTCGCTGGCATCTAAAAGGAAGTATTACGTAGATTCAATACTTCTTGCCTTCAAGGGCAAGGAGGCCTTGGAGGCTGATGTGATTTTTAAAAATATTATCATTTTTAAGGGATCCCAGAAAATTAAAGTGAATCATTTAATGGGTGTCATGAATTACTGGGGCGAAGCGCTGGGTGTAAACTGTACTCATTGCCACAACACAAACGACTGGTCATCGGATAGTAAGCCTGCCAAGAAGATTGCTCGCCAAATGTATTGGATGCGACAAAAAATAAACAATGAAATTCTTCCTAAAATTGAAGGATTGGAATCGCCCCCTGCAAAGGTTAATTGTATTACCTGCCATAACAAGAACGTTCATCCACTGAAATAATCAAAAAAATTAACCGTTCACAAAACCCATAAGCAATCTCGCTTTCGACCTACAAACTACGTCTGTGCTTTGCCTCAACTTGACCATCCATGATGAGATCATCACTTCTGCAATCAAATCCGGCATAAAAGTGAAGGAATCCGTAACTAAACAGGGATAGCAAACTTTCCATAATCTATGCCCTGTCGTGAAGGCAAGTCTTCTCTGACATGCTTTCAATTTTGCCTTCCAGACCCTGCTAAAGGGGGGCATCCCACTTTGGTGGCGAAATGGACACCCGATTTGCAATCTTCCCAGCTTCAAGAAAACTAAAGGGCACCTTAGCTGTGAAATCGCTTTGATTGGCTTAAAGGCACGCCGATGAACTTTCAACGGTTACAATTAGATCATTTCGGTTTATATAATTGGCTGCAGCCCAGACATGCCGGTAATGATCTGCCATGTTTTTCCTTTTCTTTTCCAGGTATGGGTAATCCTGGAGGTAGCCATGGTTTTATCTCCACCATTTTATCTTTTGAGCGCATGAATTCCCTTACCAGGTACTGGACCACTACGATGTCACCGAATGATCTTACTGCCTTGCGTGTCAATTCATAATCAAATACTTCGTCAGGATTCTTGTGTAAAGGCGCAATCCAATCGACAATTTTTTCCTTGCCTATTGGAGATTCACTGAATCTGGGCCATCCTACGAACTGGTCGTCCCATAGATTTCGATAATTCTCAATATCATTGTTCTTAACATATTGTGAATATACCGGAATGTCTGTCCTAGGGTTACCGACAATGGTGAGTACTAGGGCTACCGACAATTGTCTGTCCTAGGTATACCGCTAAGCACGC
>Ga0209067_10000233_pt1 | contig 38710 bp, 30 predicted proteins | sample ColStrG_CSR_2013_FD_187199 | JGI IMG/M metagenome (GOLD analysis project Ga0209067, IMG submission 187199) | Freshwater sediment microbial communities in response to fracking from Pennsylvania, USA - Cold Stream Run_MetaG_CSR_2013 (SPAdes)... | ecosystem: Environmental > Aquatic > Freshwater >... | reverse complement strand
TTTGCATCAGCAGGGCATGGAAAGTGCCAATGATGTGGATCTGGATATCATTGCCGTGTATATCAAGGGCGGGCGCGCCTGCGTCAACCTGGCCATGGTACGCGGCGGTCGGCACCTTGGTGATCGCGCCTATTTTCCCAAGCATGTGGATGAGGCAGTCACTGAGGCCGATCTGGAAACCGAGGTCCTGCAGGCATTTTTGGCGCAGCACTATCTGGATCAGTTTATTCCATCGATACTGGTGCTGAGCTGCGTTCTCGATGCGCCGGAATTGATGCTGGCACTGATGGAGCAGTGTGGTCACAAAATTCACATCGTCACGCAGCCGCAGGAGCAGCGTCGTCATTGGCTGGAAATGGCGCAAAAGGGTGCCGAACTGGCGCTGGCGCGCCTGCTCACCGAACAGGGCTCACAGCAATCCAGAACCCGGGCACTGGCCGAAGCGCTGAATCTGGAAAGCGACGATCTGGATACCCTGCGCATCGAATGTTTCGATATCAGCCACACGCAGGGCGAGGCAACGCAGGCTTCCTGCGTCGTATTTGCGCACCATGAAATGCAGAATGGCGAATATCGTCGTTACAATATCAACGGCATTACGCCGGGCGATGATTATGCGGCCATGCGTCAGGTGCTGCAGCGCCGCTATGAGAAGGTGGCCAACAACAATGGCGTGATGCCGGATGTGGTGTTAATCGACGGCGGCAAGGGCCAGGTGGAAATGGCGCGCCAGGTGTTTGTGGAGCTGGGACTGGATATCGGTCTGATCGTCGGTGTAGCGAAAGGCGAGGGCAGAAAAGTCGGTCTGGAGACGTTGGTATTTGTAGACGGACGGCCGGAACAGGAGCTCGGCAAGGATTCGGCGGCGCTGATGTTGATTGCACAAATTCGGGATGAGGCCCATCGCTTTGCCATTACCGGCATGCGTGCCAAACGCGCCAAAGCGCGTCAAACCTCCAGATTGGAAGAAATTGAAGGGATTGGGGCGCGGCGCCGGCAAAAATTATTGATACGATTTGGTGGCCTCAAAGGGGTAGTCGATGCTAGCATTGAAGATCTGGCATCGGTAGAAGGCATTTCACGGCAGCTGGCCGAGCAGATCTACAGGCAATTGCATTGAGAACGACATCAGGAATAATGAAAAAATTCACACAGAGACATAAAAAAATGCCATTTAATATCCCGATTTTATTGACCTGGCTGCGCGTCGCCCTGATTCCTTTGGTGGTGGGTGTTTTTTACGTGCCGACTACCTGGTTGTCGCCATTTGATCAGGGTGTTGCGTCGACGATTGTGTTCATCGTCGCCGCCGTCACCGACTGGTTTGACGGATTCCTCGCCAGACGCTGGAACCAGACGTCCGCATTTGGCGCATTCCTTGATCCGGTCGCAGACAAATTGATGGTTGCCGGCGCTTTACTGGTGCTGGTGCAACTGGATCGGGTAAATGCGCTGATTGCGTTTGTGATCATCGGTCGCGAAATTGCGATTTCCGCCTTGCGCGAATGGATGGCGCAGATTGGCGCCTCCAAGTCCGTGGCAGTCAGTTCACTGGGTAAAATCAAAACGACGGCACAGATGATGGCGATTCCCATGCTGCTGTTTCATGGCAGTCTGTTCGGTCTGATTGATACGGTTTACTGGGGAAATCTGCTGATGATCGTCGCCGTGGTTCTGACTGTATGGTCCATGTTTTATTATTTGAAACTGGCCTGGCCGCTGATCAAAGAGCACTCGGGTCGCTTGCCCTGAAGGGGTGTTTTCGAATTGCGCTTTGATTGCATGGTTAAATTGGCAATCGGATTCTATGCATTCAATGATCGGATTTTCCTAAAAAGAGCTAGACAGGGATAGGTTCTTTGGTTAGAATCTCGCTCTCGTTCTTTTATTGAATTTAATAATATTGAATAGCAGGGCGAGAGAAGTTGGTGCAGCAGATCAGATTGAAAGTACGCGGGAATAGCTCAGTTGGTAGAGCGCAACCTTGCCAAGGTTGAGGTCGAGAGTTCGAGACTCTTTTCCCGCTCCAGAATTTTGTGTTTGATTGTTTGATCAATCAAAGACAGCAAGAACATGCGGGAATAGCTCAGTTGGTAGAGCGCAACCTTGCCAAGGTTGAGGTCGAGAGTTCGAGACTCTTTTCCCGCTCCAGTTTTTTAAAAGAGGAAGCATGACTGGCTTCCTTTTTTGTTGGGATTGTGAAGATATACCTGATATGCAGATATCGCTTACAATCTCCACCTCACGGCGGGATAGCAAAGAGGTTATGCAGCGGCCTGCAAAGCCGTTTAGAGCGGTTCGATTCCGCTTCCCGCCTCCAGAACAAAAGATGGCAACCATCTGAAGGTCTATGCAGCGATGCGTGGAAAAGTGCCCGAGTGGTGAAATTGGTAGACACATCGGACTTAAAATCCGCCGCTTTCCGTAAAAGGGGCGTGCCGGTTCAATTCCGGCCTCGGGCACCATCTGGTTGTTTTAAATGAATCAAGAATCCGCATTAACCCGCCTTCCTCTTCGTGAGAACGCGGGTTTTTTGTTGTTTGCCTTTTGAGGTTCAGGCAAGTCTGATTTCATTGAGCAGATCGGGATGACGTTCAAGTATCATCAGCAATTTTATCAAGGACAAAGGTGGCTTGGTTTTGCCGTTTTCGTACCGAGAAAACGCATTGATTCCTCCGCCAAAAATTTCAGCGGCTTGCCGTTGATCGAGATCCAGTTTTCTTCTCACCTGTGCGATGTAATCGGGATCGACATACGCAGAATTGATGTGTCGCTGAAATTGACCAATTAGCTCACTGTACCGGTCACCATGCTCGCGATTCAATATAACTTCACCACACGCTGGGCAGAAATTACCGGTGATGGCGGGGAGGGAAGTCGTCTGACCTTTATAAACGTAAGTAACATCGCGGGTGTCGTGGATCAGTTTGGCAGCTCCGCAGCTGGGGCACTTCATGGTCATAACTCCTTTCATAACCAATTTGATAAATTCATCAAGTAGGTTAAATCGTAATCAAAAATTTTTAAAAGTGAAAGTGCCTGGCCAGCGCGCCTTGCCTTCTAAGTGCGCAGGGGTCTTCATCATTCCCCCGCCAGTAACCGCATTGCTCCCGCAGGTTTTATTTCCACGAAGAATTAATTCAATCAGATGCGTAGTGTTTGATTGTGGTTTTTTTGTTTTTCAACAAAAGGCCTTGTCGCTGCCAAAGGCCGGCATTAGAATCGCCGACTGCAATTGCAGAAAATCTGTCGGAAAAATTGACAATGTCTCACATTTGAAATTTGAATCTGCTTCAAGTGATTGAAAGTAAAGGTTAACCGACAGGGGCATAAACATTGCTTCCTGAGACCGGGCACGACGCGGTGCACCCCAATTATTTTCGGTCAAGTTGCCGGTCACACCCGGCGTAACTTTTCAGGAGCATAAAATGTTTAACCCCAAGCATTGGTTTGCCGTCACTGTTACCCTCTGTTTCACTCTGTCGACTGGTCTCGCATTCGCCGCCCAGTCAACCGGCAACGTTACTGCGGTGCCTGCCGGGCAGCAGCTTGAATTCGATCTGTTTCTGCCACTTCAAAACGAAAAGGCTTTGGATCAGTTGCTGGTGGAACTGAAAGATCCCAACTCGGCGAATTATCATCACTGGTTGACGCCACAGGAGTTCAAGAGCCGCTTCGGTCCCAACCCGGAAAGTCTTGGCCGCGTAGTCGGTCATTTGCAGCGTAACGGTTTGAGCATCGTGCGCGAGCATACGCAGGGAGTAAGGGTGCGCGGTGAAGCTGCGGCCGTGATGTCGGCACTGGGTCTGTCGTTACAGATGAAAAAAGTGAACGGCAAAGACCGGCTTGTCAGTGCACCGGGTCAGACGATGCGTGCTGAACTGGGTAATGAAGGCGCCATGATTTCCGCATTTGCACCGGTCGGCGAGCGACATGTCCATTCCAAAAAAATGAGCGCTGTACCGGCCAATCGGTATGCTGCCTTCGGGACCTACTGGTTTACCGATTTGAAGCAGGCCTATGATTTCCCGGCCTATCCTTCACTAACCGGCAAGGGCGCTACGGTAGCCATTGTCATGGCGAGCGACTACCTCGATTCCGATGTAACGAATTTTTTCAATCATGAAAAATTTACCGCAATATCCGGACAGCCAACTCCGACAATCGTTCGCAAACCAGTCTCGGGTGGTGCACCTTTCGATCCTAACAGCGGCGCATCATTGGAGGTGTCGCTGGATATCCAGCAGGTTGGCGGCATGGCGCCGGATGCCGTAATCGAGTTATACAATATCCCGGATCTGTCCGACAATTCCATCATGGCTGCCTATACCCAGATCGTTTCGGACAATACGGCCGATATTGTCAGTTCGTCGTTCGGCGGGGCTGAAGATCTTTATACCGCTTACTACAACGGTGGCACCGATTACACCTGGATGCTCGCTGCTTACGAGCAGATCTTCAAGCAAGGCAATGCACAGGGAATTACGTTTGTTGCCAGTTCCGGCGACAGCGGTGGTCTGGCAGTACCTTCGCTCGATTATTTTTACGGTTCAACCACCGCCACATTTGTAGCCGGCGTTGAACATCCAGCGGTCAGCCCAAGTGTCACCGGCGTTGGCGGTACCAATCTGAAAACGATTACCGGGCAGGGATTGAATTCAGCTTACGTCAGCGAAAATGCCTATGGTGATCCTGAGGTGCCGTATGATCCGTATGCTTTGGGTGCCAATGTTTCTGGCGGATATTGGGGCTCGGGTGGCGGCGTGAGCAAGGTCTTCGCCAAACCCGCATACCAGATGCTGGTGCCCACCGGATCCCGGACCATGCGCACCGTCCCCGATGTATCGGTGATGGAAGGCGGTTGCCCGGGGCTGGCTGTATCGCCCTGTTCGGCTGACCGCAGTGCGGCAGTTGTCGCATTTGACGGCGGTTATTACGGCGTCATCGGTACCAGTGTCTCGGCACCTGATTTTGCCGGGATACTGGCCTTGGCCGTGCAGCACGCAGGAGGGCATCGTTTGGGTAACATCAATTACCTGTTGTACCTGCAGGCATTCCTGCAAGCGCAACAAATCGGCGCTCCGGTTTTTCACACCGGCATACACGGTTTCAATGGTGCGGAATACACCAAACCAGTTTATAACCAGGTGACCGGCCTTGGCACACCTTATGTGCGACGGTTGATTCTGGCGCCGCAACAGCCTGCCGCCGGCAATCCGCAGACACCTTCGAATCCGTAAAATCCGTGCCATACCCGGCTTGATTCAATCAATCCCGGTGCGAACGAAAAACCGTTTTCCTCATCACGAGGCGAACGGTTTTTTTTCCTGACCAATCACATTGACTTAACTGTGGCTGGTTACTAACCTGAAAGGCAGACAGAAACTCTGCAAGTGATGATTAAAATTTATTAATACTTCCAATTATCGAAACCAGCGTTTCGGGATTTGAAACGGACCAGACTGAAGCCAACTTTGAACAACAATCCCGATCAATCGGCACACCACCTTGATGTTATTGCCAAACTGATATTGCCTCCGAAACGCGTCAAGCAGATTTTGTGGGTATCCAGCATTGCGATCCTGAGTGGGATATTTCTGTATCTGTCTGATGGTGCGCTATTCATTGGCGGCTTGCTGACGGGTGCATTATTCGTCGTTTCGCTGTGCCTTTGGTTTGCCTATTCAGGAAAATTGCTCAAAGCGGTAATCATTTTCACGGCGATGTTGACTTTACTGACCTGTACGTTGATGGTCAACTCCGGTGGAATTTTTGACGAAACAATCGGTATATTTCCTTCCATTTTAATTATCGGCAGCCTGTTTGGCACGCGGCGTCAGTTTATATTGCTGCTCGGTGCCATCATCGGTTTCCTTGGTGCGATGACCTTTGCCAACCTGAATGGCTGGATGGCTTCCGAAGTACTGACCACCTCCAGTTCTGCGTTTCTGACGATTGCGCTGATCCTGTCCACCAACGGCTTTTTTATTTATGTGGTGGCCAACGACTTCCGGAACGCACTGGTTAAACTGAATAATTCAGAATCCAACTTGCTGGATCTGAACCAACAGCTTGAAAATCGGGTCGCTGACCGGATTGCAGAATTGCGTGAAAGTGAATCGCATTTGCGCGCCATTCTGGATAATTCTGCGGAAGGAATTATTACGATCGACAACCGGGGGATATTGCTGTCGCTGAATCCGGCCGCGGTGAAAATTTTTGGGTATGAAGTGTCGGAAGTGTTAGGGAAGAATATCAAATGCCTGATGCCCGAACCGTATGCCGCAGCCCATGATCAATATCTGTCGAATTATTTACGAACCCGGGAAGCAAAGGTAATCGGAATAGGGCGCGAGGTGTCCGGACTACACAAAGATGGTCACATTTTTCCGCTCGATCTGACTGTCAGCGAAATGCAGGCCAACGGCCAACCGGTCTATATCGGCATTGTCAGGGACATTACCGTACGCAAACAGGCCGAGCTGTTGAAGAGTGAGTTTATCTCGACGGTCAGCCACGAGCTGCGCACACCGCTGACTTCCATATTGGGCGCACTGTCTCTGATCAATGAAGGCAAACTCGGTGCCGTGCCGCTGACCATGCAAGCCATGCTGGACATTGCGCAGCGCAATGGTCAGCGCCTGCATTTTTTAATCAACGACATACTCGATATTGAAAAGCTCGATTCCGGAAAAATGACGTTTGACATGCAGCCTCAGTCTCTCAAAGCGCTGATCGAGAAAACGCTGACCTCCAATCAAACTTATCGTGCCGAACGAGGCGTCGAACTCGTTCTGTCAGAGCATTCGGAGGATGCGCTGGTCAACATTGATGCACAACGCTTCACGCAGGTAATCTCCAATCTCCTGTCAAATGCGCTGAAATATTCACCGGATCACGATCGGGTGGTGGTATCCATCATCAAAAATGCAACCCATGTCCGGGTTGAAGTTTGTGACCACGGTCCCGGCATACCGGATGAATTCCGCTCGCGTATTTTCGGGAAATTCGCTCAGGCCGATTCCTCTGATACCCGGGTTAAGGGCGGTACCGGGCTCGGACTGTCGATCACCAAGAAACTGGTCGAATGCATGGAGGGAAAAATCGGCTACGAATCCACACCGGGAGCCGGTGCCACCTTCTTCGTCGAACTGCCGATCGTTCAGGTTCAATAGTGCAGAACCTGTCCGGTGCTGCACAATGGGGTAGCTTTCGGCTTGGCTTTTCGCTAAGCTGGTCCTGTTTTTAAACAGCCGGCCCAATCCATGAATCCTCCATCAGCTTCACCGATCAATTCCCGCTCCCGTGTTGCGATTGCCAGTTTTGTTGGCACCGCAATCGAATTTTTTGATTTCTACGTCTTCGCGACCGCCGCCGCACTGGTGATCGGTCCCACTTTTTTCCCGAAAGATTCCAGCGCTGCCCAAACCATGAATGCGTTTCTGACGTTCGGCATCGCCTTTCTGGCGCGACCGATCGGATCGGCATTGTTTGGTCATTTCGGCGACCGGGTCAGCCGCAAATCGACACTGGTTGCGTCGTTGTTAGTCATGGGCATTTCCACCACGCTGATCGGATTTTTGCCGGGCTATAACAGTATCGGCACACTCGCACCGGTTCTGCTTTGTCTGTTGCGATTCGGTCAGGGCATAGGACTGGGCGGGGAGTGGGGCGGCGCAGCCCTGCTGGCAGCCGAGAACGCGCCACCGGGCCAGCGCGGCTGGTACGGAATGTTTCCGCAGATGGGGCCGTCGGTGGGGTTTTTATGTGCCAATGGTCTGTTTTTTGGACTGGCCGCCTTGTTAAGTGAGGAAGAATTCAAAAGCTGGGGCTGGCGCATTCCGTTCGTGTGCAGCGCCGCGCTGGTTGCAGTGGGTTTGTACGTGCGTCTGAAACTGCATGAGTCGCCGGTATTTACTGCTGCCATCAAGCAAAATGCCCCGATCAAGGTGCCGCTGTTCACCCTGTTTGGCCGGAACGCCAAACAGGTGCTGCAGGGCTCGTTTGCCATGGTGGTCTGCTATGCGCTGTTTTATATTTCCACGGTTTTCTCACTTTCTTACGGGGTGAAAAGCCTGCATTATTCCAAACAGGAATTTTTAGGTCTGCTTTGTCTGGCAGTCGTCTTCATGGGGATCGCAACACCGTTGTCCGCGTGGGCAGCCGACCGGTGGGGACGCAGACCGGTCTTGCTGCTCGGCGCATTGCTGGCCGTGCTGTCCGGATTTACCATGGCACCGTTGCTGGGCAGTGGTTCAACGGTTTCGGTTGCCCTGTTTTTGATGCTTGAACTGTTTTTGATGGGGTTTACCTTCGGTCCGATGGGTGCCTTGCTGCCGGAAATATTTCCCACGGCGGTGCGCTATACGGGGGCATCCATTTCCTATAATATTGGCGGTATTATCGGCGCCTCGGTCGCGCCGTTTATTGCACAAATACTGGTTGAAACCGGTGGTCTGAGTTGGGTTGGTTATTATGTTTCTGTGGCCGCACTGCTGAGTTTTGTCGCCGTTTATTCAATGAAGGAAACACGCGATCTGGTTCTGTAGTGCGGCAGTCTTGCAGTCATTCAGTTTCCGTCATTCAAACAAATCTAAGGTTATACCACCATGGCAAAGAAAAATGCATTCTACGCACAATCCGGCGGCGTCACTGCCGTCATCAACGCCTCCGCTTGCGGTGTGATTGAAACAGCGCGCAAACACAAAGACAAAATCGGTAAAGTCTATGCCGGACGCAACGGCATCATCGGCGCGCTGACTGAAGATCTGATCGATACCTCAAAAGAATCCGCAGCGGCCATTGCAGCCTTGCGGTATACACCGTCCGGTGCGTTTGGCTCCTGTCGTTACAAACTCAAAAGCCTCGAAACCAACCGGCGCGAATATGAAAGATTGATCGAAGTTTTCAAGGCCCACAACATCGGCTACTTCTTCTATAACGGCGGCGGCGATTCGGCCGATACCTGCTTCAAGATTTCGCAACTGGCTGAATCTCTCGGCTATCCGATACAGGCGATTCATGTTCCCAAAACGGTCGACAACGATCTGCCCATTACCGATTGCTGTCCGGGCTTTGGTTCAGTGGCCAAGTACGTGGCCGTGTCAACACTGGAAGCATCGTTTGATGTGCGTTCCATGTCCAAAACGTCGACCAAAGTTTTCGTCATCGAAGTCATGGGACGGCATGCAGGCTGGATTGCTGCGGCTGGCGGGCTGCTGGTCGATCATTCTATTCCGGTAGTGATTCTGTTTCCTGAAGTGGTGTTTCATCAGAAAAAATTTATTGCAGCAGTCGATGCCAAAGTGAAAAAATTCGGCTACTGCACCATCGTGGTATCTGAAGGCTGTCATTATGAAGACGGCCGATTCCTGGCCGAACAGGGGACCCGTGATGCATTTGGTCACGCCCAGCTCGGTGGTGCCGCACCGGTGGTGGCAAATATGATCAAGGAAGCACTGGGCTACAAATTCCACTGGGCAGTCGCCGATTATCTGCAACGCTCAGCACGCCATATTGCCTCCAAAACCGACGTGAAGCAGGCGTATGAACTGGGCAAGGCCGCAGTCGAACTCGCACTCAAAGGCAAAAATGCCGTGATGCCGACTATTGATCGCATTTCCGATTTGCCCTATAAATATAAGATCGGTGTGGCAGATCTGAAAGACGTGGCCAACGTTGAAAAGTTCATGCCCAAAAATTTCATCACCAAAGACGGCTTTGGCATCACTGAAAAATGCAAACGCTATCTGACTCCGCTGATTCAGGGCGAAGACTATCCGAAGTACGTGGATGGACTGCCCGATTACGTGACGCTGAAAAATCAGGGTATTGCCAGAAAGTTGAAGCCTTTTAAAATCTAGCTTTATCCAAATTGCATGGAGTTGTCGACCATGGAACAGGCAGACATAGACATTGCGATGCGACAGGCCCAAGCACTGGTGCAGGCCGGCCATGCGGTGCAGGCCGAGGCAATTTATCGCCATATCATCACCACGGCGCCACGCTTTCATCCTGCCTATCAGGAACTTGGACTGCTGGCCTTCAAAGCCGGAAATCTGCAGATGGCTGCCGATCTGTTTCAGGCAGCCATCGAGATAGACAGCCGGATTGCCCTGTACTTCCGCAATCTGGGTGAAATCTCGCGCCGCCTGGGTCGGTTTGAGGCGGCCATCAAGGCGGGTCGGGTTGCCTGTCAACTCGCCACTCGCGATATCGATGCCCATTTCAATCTCGGCCTGGCCTGTGCTGACGCAAAAATGTCCGCTGCCGCTGCGGAGGCATTTCGTACCGTGCTCGCGCTGCAGGACGAAATGGCACAAGCCGGTCAACTGTCCGCGCCGATGTGGAGCATGCGCGGCAACGTGCTGCAAAAGTTGGAGAAGTTTGACGAGGCGCGCGTCTGCTATGAACATGCGCTGGAACTGCAACCGGATTACCCGGCGGTGCAGAACGCTTTGGGCAGTTTGCTGAAAACCCAGGGTCTGGTGCAGGAAGCAGCAGAATGCTTCATCAAAGCCCTGCAGGCCGATCCCCGTTTCGCTGAGGCGCGTCTCAATCTGGGTATGGCACAGCTGTATCTGGGCGACTGGCAGGCCGGATGGGAAAATTACGAGGCACGCTGGACGGGCTCTTCGGAACATAACAACGGCACGTTCGTCCGGCCCGATTGTCCGCTGCCGCAGTGGCAAGGTCAGGGCGAATCCGGCGAGCAGGGGTTGCTGATCTTCGCCGAACAGGGCTTTGGCGACACGTTCCAGTTTTGTCGCTATCTGGAATTGGCCGCACAACGATTTGCCCGGGTGGGATTTGTTTGTCCATGGCCGGGCATGATCGCCCTGATGGAGCGTTCGTTTGCCGATCTGGTGGTCGTGTTAAGGCACATGCCCGCCGATTTTGCCGACTGGCAGTGGCACTGTCCGCTCATGTCGCTGCCCCGCGCGTTTCAAACCCGTCCGGATACGGTGCCGGTCCACATTCCTTATCTTAAAGTGCCCACGCCGGCGCGCCGCTACTGGCGCGACCGGCTGGTTCGGCATTCTGTCGGGCAATTCAGAATCGGCCTGGCCTGGGCCGGCCGACGCTCACACCAGGCCGATGCGCGGCGCAGTATCCGTTTTGAGCAATTGCTGCCTTTGATGAATAACGAGCGGTTTACCTGGGTAAGTCTGCAAAAGCAGGAGGGGCGTGATGGCGTGATTGCCGTACCCGGGCACGTACATTGGATCGACTGGAGTAATGAACTGCTCGATTTTTCAGATACGGCCGCATTGACAGCCAATCTTGATCTGATCATTTCAATTGATTCCGCGATGGTGCATCTGGCCGGTGCACTGGGCCGGCCGGTTTGGATGCTGAATCGCTTCGACAGCGAATGGCGCTGGATGGCACATCGCCCGGACAGCCCCTGGTACCCGGATTTGCGTATTTTTACCCAGTCCAGGTTGGGTGACTGGGCGAGCGTCATCCAGGATGTGCAGCGCGATTTGGGTGCATTCAGCGTTTAAAGCACCAATTCGCCAGAGTTTTCCCTTGTTGGAGCCGCAAAAATTTTAGAACAACCGATTCAATTTTGAATCAACCCAAGCTGGCGCCCGATAAAGACGGCATGGGTGCGGTTCTTGGCGCGCAACTTTGAATTGATGTTACGCAGATGGAATTTGACGGTCGGCTCGGTAATGAACAGTTTTCCCGAAATCGCCTTGTTGGGCATGCCTGCGGCCAGACACTGCAATATCTGCAGTTCCCGGTCTGACAGGGAATCGATTGCCTTGACTGTCAATGCTGCCGGCGCAACGTCGGCGTTCAGACCGGCCATCAGGGATACACTGGTCTGTGGCACCGTGTTGACTTTTCTCAGCGCTAAAATCTGGTTGATGTGCAATTGCATGACAGGCTCAACCGGTTCGCTTGCCAGCTTCTCCAGCAAAGCGAGAAGCAGCGGCCCCTCCTCAAGAAACACTGAGACCAGTCGTTGTCCGTTGAGTATCTGAAATGCCGTGCGCAATTCTTTCATTGCCTGTCTGGTCTGACCCATCGCATCCAGAGCCAGCGCCAGCAGGATGCGAAACTTGACCGACACTTTGGTACAGCCGCGCAGGTCGGCATCCACAATGAATTGCTGGACATCGTTGAAGACCTGCTCGCTGTTGCCTGTGCGCAGCCAGATGCGGCACTGCATGATGTTGATGCTGTCGACATCGCTGGCGCTGGCAGTTTTTGGATCGACACTGTTCCAGCTAACCTGTTCCAGTGTTGCGGGGTGCGCCAGGTCTTTGGGCTGCGCGTCGAATTGCAGTATGCACTGGTGCTGCATTTCCAGTTTCATCCCGACGACGACCGCATGCAGGCCGAGCTTGCGCCCCAGTTCGATACCGCGTTCCACCATTTCTCTGGCCTGCGGGTAATTGCCGTCCATGCACAGGTTGCGAGCCAGCAGCTGAAAACCGGCAATGATGGCAAACGACATGCCTGTTGCACAGGTGAGATCAAGATAGTCGGCAGCCAGTTTGAAGGCGCGTTCATATTCTCCGACTTCATACAGCGCTTCGGCCAGATACCCTGCCACATGCGCGCTGCAAACCGAATTGGGACCACCGCGTCGAACCATCTCTGCATAACCGTTTTCCGCCACGGCGATCGCTTCTTTCACTTTGGCCTGCATCAGCAATACATTGGCTTCGATGCCAATCGTAAACGACATGCCGTACATGCTGTCATATTGACGGAAGATCGCCTTGGCCAGATCGATTTCGGCTGACACGCGGTCAAACTGGCAGGTCCACATGAACACGGCAGCGCGGATGGTATGCAGAACGCCGCCGACCGGGCCGTTAAAAGTCACATTGCTGAGCTGGGTAGCCAGGATGTTTTCGCATTCCTTGGCCTGATCCATCAGGGCCAATGTCAACGGTTCCAAAACCCGAAAATCTTTGTTGGTCTGCAGTTCTTCCCGGTGGCGCAACCGGTAGGCCAGGTCACGAGCCAGCACATAGTCATGCTGAAATATATGCATCCAGCATTTCGCTACCAACAAATCCGCGTGACGTTCCAGCACGGCTGCCGGTGTCGCATTCAGCCAGCGTTGGCAGTCACTGAGCTGACCGGTATTGATCCGTACCCAGATATAGGAACCCAGAATGACGCAGACCCGTTCAAACTCACCGGCAGTCACCAGATGATCGAGGGCCAGATCGGTATTGCCATTGTCCAGATACCATTCGGCTGCGCGGATATGCAGACCGGTTTCCAGTACCGGACTGTCTTCGCGCAATTTTTTCTGCAGATATTCGGCAAACAGCGGATGAAAGCGGTATTGGGTGCCGCTGTCGCCAACCTGCATTAAAAACAGGTTTTGCTGCTCGATGCTGCGCAGCAGTGCGGTGCTGTTCTGAATACCGACAATGGCGTTGGTGAGCGAACTGTTCAGCTCGGCCACGACGCTGGTTTTGAGCAGGAAATTTTGCACTTCTCCCGGCTGGGTCAGAAATACTTCTTCATACAGATAGTGATCAATGTCGGTGGCGCTGACCAGAAAATTCTGAATAAAATTATGCCGGTCCTTGCGTTTTTCCATGGCCAGCGCGGCCAGCTGCAGACCGGTCGGCCACCCTTCGGTGGAATGATGCAGGCGCTGAATACTCTCTTCATCGAGCTGCAACTGATAGCGTTCATTAAAAAACGTGCGGGTCTGTTCAATATCGAAGGCCAGTTCCTGAAATCCGATCAGGATCACTTTGCCCTGGGCGCGCAGCTTCAGCAGTTTCAGCTGTGGCTGCGCCCTTGCGGCGATGATGAAACTGCATTGATTGCCGGAGCGTTCGATCAGATTTTGTACGAACTGCAGGATGTGCGGATCAGTAATGTGATCAAAATCATCCAGAAAAATCGCGGTCACCTGCGGCAGGTTGTTGATCAGATCCAACAGCCTGAAATTGAGCGAGGTGTTGGTATGCATGGCATCGATCAGATTGCCGACGGCGCCATTTGCATCTGGTTGTGGGGCGATGGCCGCGTACAGCAGCTGGCAGAACCGATCCAGATGATTATCGTCATGGGTCAGCTGGATCCATGCCGTCTTGACCCCGGCTTCGCGCAGGTGTTCGTGGATGCCCAAAATGGCGGTAGTCTTGCCAAATCCGGCCGGCGCCACCGCCAGTACCAGACGGGCGTTAACACAGTCTTCCAGCCAGCCGGGCAGGTTGGGGTTTTCAACGGTATTTCTGTTGAGATGCGGCAGAGTAGGGCTGGCGGGCAGATTGTGTTGGATAACTGTCATTTGGGTGAAGTTTACGATGAAACACAAAAGGCGATTATTGCACATATTGCTTTCAGGAACTATCCTTTTGAATAGTGTCTAAAGTCTAAAATGCACACTTCAAATCGCGTCGAACTGAAAGTCAGTTAACCTTTAAAAACAACGCTTCACAGACCGCAATTTGCCTTTCAGGCAACGTGTTGTACCAATGTTGAAAATCACCGGTCGGCACAACAAAAACCATCCTGTTCTTTAGGATAGGTTGTATCTTGCACAGTTTTATCCTAATGAACGGTGCGGATCCAAAGTGCGACTCATACACTCCCTTCGGTACTTTTGCGGCACAGGGTTCGTCAGCGCAGAGTAGTCAAATAAATATCATAAGCTGGAGACAACAATGCTCAACCTGAACGCCGCTCGCAATGCAGGTCACATCACGCCATATTGCGACCAATGACAATGAAAACAAGGGCTCAACTTTCCGCTCCTGGCAGGTATCCATGCTGGTCGCACTGATTGGCAGCTTTCTGGCGCTGATCATTACGGGCGCCGGGCTTTGGGAAAAACATCCGCCGCTGGATCGCCCCAAAGGTCAGTTCGAACTGCAGGAAGCCATGGTTGGGGCTGGACCAAACTCGCAATCCGTGACGATCGAACCTTACGAGGTAATGAAGTTTCATCACATTGTGCATCAGGCCTTCGATTACAGTTGCGGCTCGGCTGCACTGGTGACCATTATGAATTTTGATCTGGGCATGGATGTCAAAGAAAAAGATGCCATGGAAGGCATGATGCAGTTCGGTGAAAAAGAAAAAATCATTGCACGGCGCGGCTTTTCGCTGCTGGATATGAAGCGCTACCTGAAGTCGGTCGGCATTGATGGTGCAGGTTACCGGGGTGAGATAGAAGATTTGCTGCCGCTCCAGCATCCGGCGTTGGTACCAATCGATTTTGGCGGTTCGAAACATTTTGTGGTGGTGCGCGGAATCAAAGATGGTCTGGTCTATATTGCTGATCCGTCAGCCGGTAATATTGTGTTTTCACAAAAGAAATTTGCCGCGATGTGGGACCGCAATACCTTCTTCGTGGTTTCACCGCCGAAAGACAAACCGGATCTGCATGGACTGGCACTGACCGATCAGGAGTTGGGTGTGACGGATATGGATCGCATCAAGGATAAGGCGATTCTGGCACCACTGGATAACTTGCTGAAAAATGAACGGTTGGTTAACGGCCACGGCGTTTCGATATACCACCAGTAGCTGGACCAAATATTTACCAGATAAACTGTAACAGGCACACGATGCATACCCATGCGTCGTCCATTCATTATCAGTCACGGAGTTTTCATGAGGTTTTACCATCAATTTTGTTTGCTTGCAGCCGTGCTGGCAGTGCAGGTTCATGCGCAGGAAGCCACGCCATCTGCGCCGGCACCCGCGCAGACTCCGGTTGCCGCACCCGATGCGAAACCTTCTATTGAAAATGCGGTGCGTGATGCGCTCGGTAAAAACGACAGCGACGTTGAGAAAAGCAATCAGTTGCTCTCGCAAACCCTGACTGCCGTCGACAAGTCTTACACGCTGTTAAAGCGTGGTGAAAAGCAGCTGACTTACGATCTGAATTACACCTACATCGGACAGCAGACCATCAACACGGATCTGGCCTCGGGTACGCCAACCCTGTTCAGCATCGAGAATACCAATTCACATACGTTTACCAACAGTTTTTCGATGGACTACGGTGTGTTGAATAACCTGACCGGTAACGTTACGCTGCCACTGGTCAGCAAATATGCCCAGTCCGCGATTCATGATGGCATCTCGAATACATTTGGTGATATCAATGTCGGTGCGCGCTATCAGCCGTTTGAGGCACAGCGTGACACGCCTTCAATGACCGTAACAGGCAGGTTAAGTTTACCCACCGGTACCAGTCCTTTCAAAGTAATTTCCGGTAGCGGTTTGGCGACCGGAGCCGGCGCTACCTCACTGTCCGGTGGCCTGAATGTAAATCAGATTGTCGATCCCGTTGCCCTGTTTGGTTCGCTTAATCTGACCTACAGTTTGCCCGCAGTAGCCAGCCAGTTGCTTGGCACTGATGAGTTGGTCAAAGTTCAACCGGGTGTGGCTTTCGGTTTTGGCGCCGGCTTTGCCTATGCATTATCCTATTCAATCACGACCTCCATCTCGTTTCAGGAATCAATTTCGGCTGGTGCCAAATTACGTTTCTCAAGCGGCAAAACCAATTACACTTCATCCCAAACGAGCGGCGTGCTAAGTATTGGAATGGGATATCGCGTGACGCCAAAAACCACGATCAACACGTCGGTGGGGATCGGTCTGACTGCCAACTCTCCCAATATGTCCCTGGATTTTACTGTGCCTTTTTCGTACTGACCGGATAACGCCGTAATGAGCTTATCCTATTTTCTGAAACAGACATACTTGTGCAGTATTGCAGGGGTGCTGTTTCTTTTCGTTATACCGCCGGCTCGTGCCGAACTGACCGATAACCTCGCGATTGACCCGAAAGCGATGGCGTTGGGGAATGCGGTAACGGCTGATCCGCCGGGTCTGGCTTCGATTCATTTCAACCCGGCAGGTCTGGCGCGCATCGACACCAACGTGGACGACAATATTTTTACGGTTGCGTCGATTCGCAACAACAATAATTTTGAGTCGGCACCGGATCTCGATCTGGGTGGTTTTAAGAGTGATCCCATAAACGGCACAATTTCCACTGGTGGACGTCAGAGACTTACCGTGCCGGTGCTGGGCCTATTGCCCTGGCATTTACCCGCTGTAGCATTGCCTTCAATGGGCTTTGCTTTTCATCAGGAAGGTTCGCCGTTTACTTTTGCCACGCTGACTTACATGCCATTTTTTTACTCGATGGATCGCGGTAAATATCCGAATGATCCGGGTACTTACGAAGGTAAAGTGGTCGATATGCAGCGTCTGGTGTACGTTTCCCCCTCAGTGGGATATAAATATTCAGATACGCTGCGTTTCGGTATAGCCGTCCCGATATCGTATTCTTCAATTGAAATTGACACCGATATGCGATTCCCAAACAAGCTGCTGGGAACGATCGGTGAATTACAGAAGGGCACTTGTCCGAACGGAAACGGCACGATCGTAGATACGTTGACCTTTGGTTTATGTGGCGGTGGTCCCGAGGGAATGCTTAGTCCGTTCAAGAAAGCAGCCAACCTCAACCTGAGCATGGATGCGCCATTCGATCCCACAGTGAATCTGGGAGTTTTATGGGAACCGGTTGACTGGTTTGCATGGGGCGGTGTGTACCAAAGCGGCACAAAAACGACCTACCACGGCACGTATGAATTTGATACCAATCCAATGTTGCGTCAGTTCGTCCATGGATTGAACGCGAGCCTGTTTGGTCCCATATTGGCAGCCATGACAGGATTGCCGGTGCAGATACCGGCATCGCAAAAGGGCAACGTCATTACTACCATGCCCTATCCATCTCGTTTCCAGTTTGGCGTAAAGCTCAAGCCGGTCAGTTTTGTACAACTGAATCTGGATGCAAGCTGGGCCGATTGGTCCAAATGGAATGCCATGACATTGCAATTCGACAGCAACGTTGGTGTACTGGAAATGGCACGCTTATTCGGAGTGGTCAACTCCTCCCAACTGACCATTCCGTTGGGTTTTCGAAGTGTGGTGAATTACAGCGCCGGACTTCAGCTTCAGGTCACCAGTGATCTGGCCCTGCGCTTTGGTTATGAGCCGCGCAAGAGTTCAATACCAGGCAATAAAATTTCCCTGCTGACTCCGCTACCCGATACCCGCCTGCTCAGTACTGGATTTGAGTACAAAATCAACAGTGCTGATTCCATCAATGTCGGCGCCAGTTACATGAAAGGCAGCTATCGGATTCCGGCGCGATCAGATTGCAATTTGAATTGCGACGGCTTTTTTAATTTAATTTATAACCCTTACGCGGCAACGAACGTCTCGGGCGATTTTATTGTGCGCTATTTTGGATTTAAGTACAGTCATACTTACTGATCGCCCGAATTTTCAATTTCAAACCCACCAAGAACAATTTTTCAACCAACCATCCAACCGAGCAACCAAAGGAACTTTGCATGTCCAAATTAGTTACATTTATCACCATAGTCGCACTTGCCATAGCCGGCACTTCCGGCACAACGTACGCGCAAACCAATACAGCGACGAACCCGTCTTCTGGCGCAGATTCCGGTTTAATTGCGACCGTTTCGCCGGAAAAGCAAAAATTAATCAACCACATCCTCGAATTGTGGCATGTCGAAAATGTTGGTCTGATCATGCTGCAAAAACCAGTTGAGGAATCACTCCGGCAGTCGCGGTCATTATTGCAAGGTCGTGTTTCGAGTGAACTCCAGGAAGCCACAATGAAAGAGATCAATCAGGATACGATCGCATTTGTTAAAGAGACTGCACCGATTGTGCTGGACAGCGCGAAAAAACTGATTCCTTCCATCGTCTCTCCGATGTTGGCTGAAAAATTTTCCGAAGAAGAACTGCGTCAGATAATTGCCATACTGGAGTCTCCGGTGAAGAGCAAGTTTGAAAAAGTGGCGCCGGAAATAGAAGCCGCTTTGGGCAAAAAAATTGCAACCGAAAATGGCGCAAAAATCAATCCAAAAATGGGTGAATTGACCGAGAAGATTGGCATGCGGATGCGCAATGCCATTACACCCCAATAATCTATTTTGCTGCGGCACGCTCGCGCACCGCTTCCAGGGTGCGCGGCAGACTGATTCTGGTGACTATGTCGACTATCCATCCGAGTCCATACGGAATCGGACCGGGATCGGCAAACACATAATATTTAACCAGTGTTTTGCCCCGGTCTTTTGGGTACGGGCTCAGCTGCCAATAACCGGAAGTATCCGCGATCGTTTCACTTTCCTCCACACCTTCCCACGGCACCTGCTTCCACGCCACCTGACACGCATCCGGCGTCACGACTGACACCATTTTCAGCCGGTACTTTTTGATTTTTCCAAGCGGCAGTCCCAGCGTCATTTCAATGAGCGTACTGTCGGGTGTGCTGGAAACGATGGTGGTTTTATCCGTGTTGGGCATGAATTGCGGGTACTCGGCATAGCTCATAATGACCGAGCACAATTTCTTGACTGAGGCCTGCATGACGGTCGCGGCAACATATGTTTTTCCCGGTACGGCCAGATTGCTCACATCAAGTACTTCTATGTGGGATTCAGTGGCCATACTGAGATCGAGTTCTTGTGGCAGCGTTGACTGTGCCGATGCCAGTTCGAACACGGCGAAGAATGTCACGGCAAATAAAATCAGACTTTGAATACGATGATGGCTCATTTGGATAACGAAAAATGGATTCCCACGTGCGTGGGAATGACGCCCGGTGCGCATTGGAAGCGCTGTGCTCCCAAAGGGACATTCAGTGTGACTTCACCGTCACGGTGGTGCCAGACAGATTGATACCTTTGATGTCAATGCTGCCAAAACTTGGACCGGAGCTGTTACCCATGACCCGGATATTGTGAAAGCTGAGTTCGCCGATCGAAGTGGGCAGACTGAGCGTGATTGATCCATCCGGATTTACAAATGAGGCACTGCTGGCAGGATTGTAGACAACATCCTTGATGGAAGTTTCCGCTGTCAACAGTCCGAGCAGCGGATCCATTAAAGTGACCAGATTGCTGATCGCCTGCAATCCACCGGTCTGTTTGGTAATAGCGGTGATCGAAGCGTTGCTGATTCCCTGCGCAGTCAGGCTGGCCAGGTTGTTATTGGCATTGCCATTCAAATTGAGCCAGTTGCGCAGCGTGTCATCCAGAATGCCTTGGCCGGCTATGTCGGACAGTTCTTCTTCGTTGAGCATGCGCAGACTGCTCTGTTTGTGCTGGGTGGTCGTGGTTTCGGTCTGCACGACAGGAACCGGTGCCACGGAAGCGGCGTAGACTTGGATTGGTGCCATAAAGGCAGTGACGATGGTGGCAATCCGGCGCAAATTTTTCTGTTTGCGCAACATGCCTTCAATCTGGCGCTGGGTAACCAGATTCCATTCGGTCAGAATGTCACCGAGCTTTTGACCGGTATTTTTCTGATGGTCAATCGCGCGGTTGAGCTGATCTTCGGAAATCAACTTCTTTTTGATCAGCAGTTGGCCGAGTTGTGACTTCTTCTGATTCTGTCTTAACCAATCCATAATACGACCAACCTTTTCAAATTATTGCGAGTTGCGCTTCGCCACACCTGTGAGCGACCGGTCAGCTCGATCGCATCGCTGCACACGTTCAAGTTTTTTCGATCTATCGGCATTGTCAATTTTGCCAATGGACTGGCTTGCATCAATCGCTTGCCCTGCCGTCCCAAGCCACGACAGTCAGACTCAGTATAGGACATGCCGGGAAAAAGGCGATCAGTTTTTTGGAGATGCACAGCGAGATGAAATTGGATTTTATGGTAGGTGGATTGGCCCGATTCGAATGGTTTTTTTCGGTGACCGATCAAGCCATATCGTTGACTCTTCAAGCCATTCGATGAACGGGTGATAACTGGTTTTCAGAACGTTAATGAAAACCTGCTTTAATCGATGCCGGGCTGCTAATTGCCGCTCGTGTTCAGGTTTTGAATCTGATATTCAGATATTGAATCTGCATCGAGCCAATGCTGCTGCTGCCAAGATTGACCTGTCCACCGGGCGTGGTAAAAGTGATATTGCCAATCTGCAGGCTGCCGGAGGGTGCTGCACCAGGTGTAGTTGCCCAGCCTATGCCAACCTGAACGCTGGCGTTGCCACTGGCGTCTGTCACGACATTGATTGTTCCGGGCTGGGTATTGATGTTCGCCATTGCCCACGGCGCAGTGCCGTTGCTTTCAGCGGCGCTGACTGCGATGCCATTGATGTCCATCTGACCATTACTTGCACCTCGTCCATTCGGCTGCAGCAGCACGTCGCCAATTTCAAGATTCAAACCGAGACCGAAGGCGATTCCGCCACCTGAAGCACCAGTCAACTGCATGTTGGTCCGGCCGAAAGCGACATTTTGCATTTGGATACCCGTACCAAAGCTGCTGCCATTTGCGGTAACCAGCAGGTCCGAACCAATTTGCAGATTATTAAGGCCTACGAGATTGGGAAATGCCCAATTTACAAAGTCCGGGTTTCCGGATTTTCCGGCTACCACATCCAACGTGCCACCGACCGAACCGGTGACAGAAACATTATTGAGGGCGAGCGTGGCGGGATTACCTGCGAAGTCGGAGGTGTCAATGACTGCAGATCCAATATTGGCATCCACGTGAAAGGCAAAGGAAAGGCCGTCGCGTCCAGTCACATCCGAGAGTGCGGAATCATCAAGTGCCGAAATCTCGGATGCATTTCCGATTGTGCCAATGTGCCAAAAAACAAAAGCCAATAGCACTTTTGCTGCACCCTGCCAAAACGAGGAATCATGGATCGGTTTAATCAAGGCGTTGTTCATGAATCAGTGATGAAATAACTGAGCCAACACATTGGGCTGAACCGTACCGGCAGTGCTCAATGCAATCAGACGATCAGTCCAGTTCAGCCAGGCGCCGGCCATGGCAAGATTGGGTTGGCTCATGCCGGGTTGTGCCGGGAACTGCACCGACTGTGAAAGCATCGAAATCCAGAAATCGCGGCTCGGTCCGCTGGCGTTACCTGCGAGTACTCCGCCAACCTGTGAAAGTGGAATACAGTTTGTGCCGGCGCAGATATTGTTGGCACGATATGCATTGCTGGCCAGGATGCCGGCTGCACCGCCGTCGATTTGTAACGATCCGCTTACCGTATTCATTAACAGGCCGATATTGCCGGAGATGCCTTCGAAGCCGATCCGCATGCCGATTACTTGACTGTTGCCGGCCCCGCCAGCATTGTTGTAGACAAATTGGATGTACGGATTGCTGATCTGCACCGTTTGTTGCGCGGACGTGCCGGCGCTGGTGCCAAACTGTATCAGTGGAATATTAATATCCGCACCACCGCCATTGTTGGCGACATTGGTATATTGCCCCAACACGACATTGCGCATATTTGCGTTGAGGGTGATGTTTGAGTTAAATGTGATCGTCGAAAAATCAAGGCCATTCAGGCTGCTGTTGCTCACATTGACCAGACCCTGACCCGAAACTTCCGTCAGTTCCTGATCGGTTAATTCGCGTGGTTCTGACCATGCTGGCGCAACGCATAGTTCTGAAGCGGCGACTAAACTTAACAGTAACAATGCGCTGCGAAGCATAACCATGATTGTCACATTTCCGGAAATTAGGGGAACTGAAGTTGTATGAAATTGCCATATACACTGTACTAAAGACACGGCCCTCTTGTCGAGGGCCGTTATCTATACTGCTAGTGTCAATCTGAAGCTTAGTGTGCCCAGATATAAACTGTTGTACCTTGCATTTGAATGTTATTCAAAGCAAATGAACCGAATGATGCGTTGGCTGAATTGGCCACGCCGTTTGAACCCATGGTGATGCTGCCAACAGTCACGTTCAACTGATTACCAGCGGTTGCATAGATTTTTGGAATTGCAATTTTCACTACGTCGGTACCGGTTCCGGCGGCTGTCAACGGATAGAAGCCGGCTAGGTCAGCTGCCTGAGTTTTGACCGCATCGAGACCCAATACAGTCATTGCTTCACCTGTTGGCAGAGTGGTCGCACCTGTCGATTGGAAGAATTTACTGTTGTTCAGGATGTCCAACGTTGCTGCAAAAGTTCCGGTGATAGCGACGTTGTTGAAACTCACTTCGCCGCCGCCTGTGCCAGCTGCATTGTTATTTGTGCTGTACTGGAACGAACCAATGTTCACGTTCAGGTTAGCAGCGATAGACACACCGTCTTGACCGCTGACTTGGCTCAGTTCTGTGTCAGCGATTGGGGTCATTGCTGAAGCGGCCAGTGAGAGTGATGTCAGTGCAGTAGCGATTGCGAGCTTTTTGAAAAATTTCATTTATGTCTCCAAGTAGATAGGATTGGTTTTATTACTTTTAAAAAATATATTTTTTGAAACTAATGTTTTCTATTAACAACTTCCCCTTAATATTGAATCGCTATTAAGTGATGCAAGATTAACGTGTTCAGAAAATAAGTTCCGTTACTGTTTTTGACATTCGGAGCCATTTTATTGACTCTGAGAGCCATGTATTTCCTTGAATAAACTTTAACGAGGGGAAGTGAACCTTTTGACAAAAATCGGGCAGTTTTCGCCCGATTTTTGGTCAATTCAGGGCCGTTTGTGACGCAGAAGCATCAGAACTGTCGCCTGAGAACAACAAACCGCGCATATCGAGGGTATTGCGGCTGGTCAGTTGCAGCTTGCTGGGTGCCTGACCAAACCAGCGTACGCAGGCACGATGAAAAGCACGTGGCTCGGAAAAGCCGAGTTTGTAACTCATTTCCTTCATGGTCATTTTGTCACTGCCGAGATACTGTTCAGCGAGTTCACGCCGCACTTCGTCGACCAGCGTCGAAAAGTCAGTCCCTTCCGATTCCAGCCGGCGCTGCAGCGTGCGTTCGCTGATTGCCAGACGGGCAGCAACGGTTTCGCGCAATGCGCCACCTTTATCGATCATCGTCACCAGCAAAGTGCGCACCTTTTCCGTCAAGCCGTGTGGCGTTACCTGTTGCAGACGTTCATCGAGCATGCGGAACAGACCTTCTGAGGCAATATCGTTGGCAGTCGGAATCGGGCTCAGCAGGTCTTGGTTGGAAAAAGTGATGCTGTTGCGTTCCGCACCAAACCGCACCGGACAACCGAATTTGGCCTCATAGTCCGCTGCGCATTCCGGTGCTGCAAACGCGTACTCAACTGCAATCGGACGCAGATCCGGTTCACCGGCGACATAGCGCAGGGTGGCCAGAAACATGTTCCAGGTGAAATCGTAGCGTTCCCGAGGTACGGCCTGCTTACCGGGGATCAGATGCACGCAAACGGTAGTGCTGTCGGCATGTTGTTCAATCGAAGTCCGCATGGCTGGCGTCATCAGCGGCAGATAGCGCACGGCACTTTCAGCGGCAACCTTCAGATTGCGGGACGACATCAACAGATGGCCGAATACACCCAACCATGAAATGGACGTCGGTGGCGCAACCCGAAATCCCAGCATTGGGTCACCGGAGGCGGCCGCCAGCGACTTCCACAAATAACTGAATTTGTCCGACAGCCGGATCGGATCTTCCCGGGTTGGGCTGTACTGTTCGAGCTGGTCCAGTCCGGCCTGAGCGAACAGATGGTCCACGTTCAGCTCGTTGGTGGCCAGACTGCCTTTGATGCGCCGTGTCAAATCGACAGCAAACCGGTATTTCATGCCTGTTCCTGGCACGGCACACCCGCGCTGGTTGAGAAGGTAATGGTTGAGATGTTCAAGTTGTTGTTCTCCAAAGTGTTGTCTCATTTATCTGTTTTTCGCCGGCATGGGGCGCTGCGAAAACATGTGATTTTTTTTCGGGAAGGGTCGCAATTCTGCTTGGAATACAACACAATTTTCCTTGCGCGTTGTCCGGAACGGGATTGCGCCTTGGTTCATGCTGATTTGCCGCTGATTTTGTCTCGAAAAAAATCGTTTTTATATAGTGATGTCGAGTGTAAAAGGTCGTGTCTTAATTGGCACTGACCATAGGGATAAATCGCTGTGCGGGCTACCTGTCCGAAAAGATAGGTGGGTTGGCTGTTTGAAATCATTTATTGTTCAACCGGTAATCTCGCCGGGCCGGTTTACAATGTCGCGCTTTCTGGCGGCATAGTGAAATTACATCAATTTTTGAGTAAGTTGACTTGAAGAATCCGGCATACAACGGCGTCGGTTTCACTCATAAAATGAAAGTTACCGAATTCATAAAATTAATCTGGGAAAATTGTAAAAATTATCCGGACAATTCATCAAAAAATAACAACCCATTGGGAGGGGCGTGCAATGCAAAACAAGTTATATATCGACGGAAAATGGGTCAGCCCGGTCAAGGGTGGTGCGTTCCCGGTAATTAATCCGGCTACCGAAGAAACCATTCACCATTTGCCGACCGGTACCGCCGAAGATATAGATCTGGCTGTGGCCGCAGCGCGCAACGCGTTCGATCACGGCGCTTGGCCGCGCCTGTCCGGTGCGCAGCGCGCCGTGTATTTGCGCAAAATTGCCGAAGGGATCCGAACCCGCCTGGAAGAACTGGCCATTCTTGAAGTGCGTGACAACGGCAAGCCATTGCCTGAGGCACGCTGGGACGTTGGTGATGCAGCGGGCTGCTTTGAATTCTATGCCGGACTGGCCGAAGAACTGGATGCAAAAAGTTCCGAAGAAATTGCCCTGCCGGATGCGCGTTTCGTATCCAAAGTGACCAAGGAGCCGCTCGGCGTGGCCGGCGCCATCATTCCGTGGAATTATCCTTTGCTGATGGCGGCATGGAAAGTGGCACCGGCACTTGCTGCCGGCTGCACGATGGTCTTGAAACCGTCTGAGCTGACTTCGCTGACTGCACTGGAACTGGGTTCGATCGCCCAGCAGGCTGGCCTGCCGGACGGTGTGTTAAACATCGTGACCGGTTTTGGAGCTGACGCCGGCGCTGCGCTGACTTCCCATCCCGGTGTCGATAAACTGGCCTTTACCGGCTCACTGCTGACCGGTTCGAAAATCATGGGCACGGCCGCCAAAGACATCAAAAAAGTCAGTCTGGAACTGGGTGGAAAATCGCCGTTTATAATCTTTGATGACGCCGACATTGACCAGGCGGTTGAGTGGATCATGTTCGGTATTTTCTGGAATCAGGGACAGGTTTGTTCCGCCACCTCACGGGTGCTGGTGCATCAGTCGATTTACCAGAAACTGTTGGCACGAATGGTCGAGGAAACAGAAAAAATTACGATTGGCAACGGTATGGATGAAGGAATTTTGCTTGGTCCCATCGTCTCCAAAGATCAGATGAACAAAATACTGCACGCCATACACAATGCCTGCGCCAGTGGTGCCCGTATTGCCAGCGGTTCGGCCGAAGCCGCGCCTGCATCGAAAGGTTACTTTATCAAGCCAACCATTCTGGTCGATGTGCCGCTGAACTGCGACGCGTGGCGCGAAGAAATTTTTGGACCGGTGGTATGTATTCGTCCGTTTGCCGAAGAGCAGGAAGCCGTACAACTCGCCAATGACAGTCGCTATGGACTGGCAGCGGCGGTGATGTCGGCGGATCAGGAACGCTGCAACCGGGTGGCTGCGCAATTCCGCGCCGGGATTGTCTGGATCAACTGCTCACAGCCCACCTTTTGCGAAGCGCCATGGGGCGGTTACAAGAGTTCTGGCATCGGACGCGAACTGGGTCGCTGGGGACTGGAAAACTATCTTGAGACCAAACAGATTACGCAATATGTCAGCGATGCGCCCTGGGGTTGGTACATCAAATAACAATGCTGCCGTAACAAAATTTAAATTCGAATAAAAGGAACCGACTCCATGCAGCAAACCATTTTTGAACGACAGCCACCTGAAGAATCCGTTATCGTCGAATCCCTCGCCGGCAGCATCAACAAGCCGTTCTGGATTGACGACGTCGGACCCCAACCGGTATTTCCTGCGCTGCAGGGTGAGGTCAGCGCGGAACTGGCAATTGTTGGTGGTGGATTCCTCGGACTGTGGACCGCCATTCTGGCCAAAGAACGCAATCCTGCCACCAGTGTAGTTTTGCTGGAAGGGTCAACTGTCGGCTGGGCGGCCTCCGGTCGCAATGGCGGGTTTTGTGAAGCCAGTCTGACCCATGGTCAGCAGATCGCCGAACGGCGCTGGCCTGAAGAAGCCGAATTGCTGGAACAGCTGGGTCTGAAAAATCTGGATGAGATCGAAGCCACCGTCAATCGCTACGGGATCGACTGCGATTTTGAACGGACCGGTGTGCTCAGTGTCGCGGTCGAACCGCACCACGACCAACAGCTGCGCGGTGAAGGGTATATGACGGCAGAGCAGATTCGAGCCGAAGTGGATTCGCCGACTTTTCTGTCAGGTGAATGGGACCGGCATGGTACGGCAATGCTCCATCCCGGCAAACTGGCCATGGGCTTGAAACGGGTGGCAATTGAACTCGGTGTGCGGATTTTTGAACACAGCCGCGCTACCGGCTTGAAAGCGGCAGGCAAGGGCATGCGGGTCAATACGGAAAACGGTCACGTCCTCGCCGCACGCGTGGTATTGGCCACCAACGCTTTTCCGGCACTGTTAAAACGCTATCGTCTGCATACTGTGCCGATCTATGACTATGTACTGATGACCGAACCGCTGAGTGATGCCCAGTTGGCCTCAATTGGCTGGAAAAATCGCCAGGGCATTGCCGACATGGGCAACCAGTTTCATTACTACCGCATTACCAAAAGCAACCGTATCCTGTTTGGCGGTTGGGACGCGATCTACAATTTCGGGCGCAATATCGACCCTAAAAACGAAGAACGCGGCCAATCGTTTCGCGATCTGGCCAGTCATTTCTTTACCACCTTCCCGCAACTGGCCGGCCTGCGTTTTTCGCACCGTTGGGCTGGCGTGATCGATACGTCCACCCGACTGTGCGCTTTCTTTGGGCAGGCTTACGGCGGCAAGGTAGCGCACGCCGCCGGCTTTACCGGCTTGGGCGTGGGTGCCACGCGCTTTGCGGCGAATGTGTTGCTGGACAAGACCTGGCAGCTCGACACCGAACGCACCCGACTGCAAATGGTCCGGGAAATGCCACTGCCGTTCCCGCCGGAACCGTTGACATTTGCCTCGATCCGGGCTGCCCAGTGGTCACTGAAAAAGGCGGATCGCAACGGCGGCAAGCGCAATCTGCTGTTGCGCGCCATGGATGCTGCCGGACTCGGCTTTGATTCCTGATTCGAACCCCATGAACAATCAACCCCGCAATGGAGACGATGTGAACAATTTGCTGTTACTGGCCAACCGCTGTACTGATGCCACCCAAGTCCAACTGGAATATCGCACCCTGCCACCTGAACAGATCATATCCGGCGCACCGCAAGTCGGCACGGCCGAACTGGGTCAGCTTGGCGAAACCAGTATTGGTGTCTGGGAGATGTCGCCGAGTGTGACGACGGATGTGGAAGTCGATGAATTTTTTATCGTCCTGTCAGGTCGGGCAACAGTGGCATTCGCCGATGGCACGCCGGACCTGTACCTGCAGCCTGGCACTGTCGGACATCTGGCCGCCGGAACGGCAACGACCTGGTCGGTTACCGAGACGCTGCGCAAAATCTACATTGCCTGACTCTTCATTGCCTGAAATCGCCTGAATGCCGGGCTAGCGTCCGTTTCTGAATTTGATTTTCAGCATGGACGCCTGCGCATCGTGCAGCACTTCGTTCGGATCGGTTTCACCCAGAAAGATTCGGGTGCCGGAACTGAGTGCGCTGTGCAGGCGGATTTTTCCGATCAGGTAGGGCTTGTTCAGCGCGTGATGGATTTTGTCGCCAACCATGTCGGCGTACTCGGACGCATCGGAATATTCCGGCCCCAGACCCTCGAGTAAAATGACAAACTTGCCGCCATCAAGGCGTGCAATCGTGTCGGCATTTCTGGTGACCTTGCGCAGCCGTTTGGCCACCTCAATCAGCAGTCGTTCGCCTGTTTCATGCCCGTGGCCCGCGATCGATTCCTTGAAATTATCCAGTTCCAGAAATAACACCGCACCATAGGTGATTTGCCGATAACTGTTCAGCAATGCCTGCTTGAGCCGATCCAGCAGCAGGCGATGATTCGGCAACTGGGTCAATTCGTCAGTGAGGGCATCCGTGCCGGATGCCCCCGCCGGAGTCCCGCGATGGGTAATGTCGGTTGAAATACCCAATATGCCCACGATGGTTGTGCTGCCGGGTGCGTCGTAAATCGGCGTTTCCACTTCCCAGTAAATATTGCGGCTGCCATCCGGATTGGCCACGACGACTTCTTCCTGCGTACATTCTCCTTTCAGAACGCGTAAATTTACTGCGCGCAGATGGGTTGCCGTTTCAACCGGAAAGAACTGACTGTCATCCTGTCCAATCAGCTCCGCTTCGGTGCAGTCGAACATCTGCAGGGTCATTTTATTTCCGTAGGTGTACAGGGATTCGGTATCTTTCATGTAAACGCAGACCGGGACGTTGTTCAGTGCGTCACGCAGATGCTGAATCATTTCGTTGGATTTGGTAATGGCAGAACTGTGCATGCTTGTCATATTTGACTCCTGGAATTATTTTGATCTGTCCCAATGTGTTGGCTCTGTCAAATCGATATCAAGACCTGGGTCATACAGCAAGGGCAATACCGGAGCCGGTTCAGGTGCGTTCATGTGATCCCTTTCGAAGAACGAAATAACGTTGACCGAATTTAACGACTCCGCTTCCGGCAAACGGTGCGTTGCCGCACACAATTGGCTGCATTTTCATGACGACACATCTGCGTCGCTTTTTGTACGTTGACGTACGGACTTCGGCGGCACACGGAGGGTGGATTTTTCTCCGGTTTCATCTGTTTTTTCGAAGTTAATCTTTTTTAATGTGCCGTACCTTTTTGAACGTGATTTTTACGCTGCCTTTCAGCAACTCTTCCACGCCACGTTCGCCATGCATGTCGGTATCGACCAGACCGTGTTGCAAATCGTCATAGGCCTGGCGCATGACAGGTCGTGGAACAATGGGTTGATCACCCGGCATCAGATCGAGTTCGTGTGGCAGCTTCAGTCCATTGTGCCTTCTGCTGGCACTGTTCAAGTGCGGATATCTGGCAATTAGCTTTCTCATAGAGTCATCCTGTTTATTGCTGGCCATAGCTGGCGGAGGATATGGTGATCCTCGCGTGCAGGTCGGTCAGTGCGGTTTCGTACCAATTGACAAGGCGAAAAAAATGAGTCTGAAATCGAATCGTGAGAATGAATGACAATACCTGATTGGTTATGTGCGATCCCGAACTGTTACATGGTGCAGCGTTCTCTAGTATGACAAAAGGAAACAGACGTGCAGGCCGTGTCCGATCAGTGTTATGCGATCAGTCGTGTCCGGTGCCGAGTTCCTGGTTTTATTCATTCATTTTTTGGAGAACCCATATGAATCAAGAGCATAGCTTTTCAAATGCGCCCTTAAAGGCGTCAAGCATCATCGGAACCGGGGTGATCGACCCGAAAGACCAAAGCCTCGGCGATATCAAGGAAATCGTGATTGATCCGGCCAGCGGACGCGTCGCCTACGCCGTCGTGTCATTCGGCGGCTTTTTAAGCATGGGCGAGAAGTTGTTTGCCATCCCGTTCAGTTCATTCAAATATCACGCCGATGTCAATAAATACACCCTCGATGTTCCCAAGGAACAATTAAAGGCTGCACCTGGCTTTGACGCAAACAAATGGCCGTCGATGGCGGATGAAAAATGGAATCGGGATGTCCACGCCTATTATCAGCGTGCACCCTTCTGGATGTGATGTGGCGTTACGCGGCAAACCATTATTTATTGGAGAACATGATGAACAAAGATCAAGTTAAAGGCACCCAAAAAGCGGCTCCTGACAAAGCACAGGACCGTGGTGGAAAAATGCCGGGCAATGAAATGCCCGGTAATGAAACGCAGCATGGTAAAGGGCAGGAAAAACGTGCTGATGGAAAATCCGGCCAGAGCTTTGGTGATGCCAAAGATGTGATTAAAGATGCGGTCAAGAAACATTAAGTTTCCGGATGCGGGAAACGTCTGTTGTAAAACAGGCGTTTTTTTGTGCCAACCATCACGTTTGATGGACTGACCGGACAGGAGCAGTGCTATGACATATCGAATTCTCATTCTCACCAATAGTGATCCGGACAAGAAAATGCTGACTGAAACGCTGGCCAAAGCCAGCGATGGTCCGTTCACTGCGGAATGCAGCAGCAAACTCAGCGCCGGGCTGGCGCGACTTGAACGGGGTGCGATTGATCTGGTCCTCGTTGATTTGCATCTGTCTGACAGTCAGGGGATAGAGACGTTCAAGAACTTGTTCTCCGCGTTCCCGCACATTCCGATTCTGATTTTAAGCGGTCTTGAAGAAGAGCAGGCAGCCATGGAGGCGGTCGAATTGGGTGCGCAGGGTTATTTGTCGAAGGGATATTTTTCCGGCACGCTCACTCCGCAATCGTTACGCAATATCATACGCCGCAAGGCGGTTGAAGAACGGTCCGATCAGGAACAGGCGCGCGCACAGATTGCGCTGAATTCCATCAGCGATGCGGTAATCTGCACGGATATTGACGGTCATATCGACTATCTGAATGCGGCAGCTGAAACGCTGACCGGCTGGCTGAAAGATGATGCCATTGGCCTGCCGGCCAGTGACGTGTTCAAGCTAATCAATGGCAAAACCCGCCGAAAAATCAGCGACACGGTGGACCGCGTGCTGCGCCAGAATGAAGTTGCGGCCTTGCCCGAAGATACGATACTGGTGCGCAAAAACGGCAGTGAGGCGGCGATTGAAGATTCCATTTCCCCGATTCATGACTGGAGCGGCAGACTGACTGGCGCCGTGATCGTGTTTCATGATGTCAGTATCGCGCAGGCGTTGACCGTCAAAATGGCGCATATGGCGCACCACGATTTCCTGACCAATCTGCCGAACCGCATTCTGCTCAATGACCGGATCGATCAGGCCATTACACTGGCGCGCCGCAAACGGACCCAACTGGCGCTGCTGTTTGTCGATCTGGACAATTTCAAGCAAATCAATGACAGCTGCGGCCATGCGGCCGGCGACCTGCTGTTGAAGTCGGTCGCGCAACGACTGAGCGACAGCGTACGCGGTTCCGATACCGTCAGCCGCCAGGGCGGCGATGAATTTGTCGTTTTGCTGGGCAGTGGCAAATACGATGAGGAGGTGGCCCAGATCGCGCACAAGATACTCGACAGCATGGCGTTGCCGTTTGAGGTAGCCGGGACCGGTTTGCATGTCACGGCCAGTATCGGAATCAGTCTGTACCCGACTGACGGCACCGACGCTGAAACGCTGATTAACAATGCTGACACTGCCATGTATCACGCCAAGCAGATCGGCAAAAATAATTTCCAGTTTTTCCGCAATGATATGAATATCCGCGCCACCGAACGACGGGTGATTGAAACCGATCTGCGCCTGGCGCTGGAGAAGAACGAGTTCCTGCTGCACTATCAACCTACCGTCAATCTGGTCACCGGAAAAATTTCAGGGGCAGAAGCTTTGCTGCGCTGGGACCATCCGAAGTGGGGAATGGTGATGCCCGACCAATACCTGCATATTGCGGAAGAATGCGGCATGATCGTGCCGATCGGACATTGGGTACTGCGCGAGGCCTGTCAGCAGACCCAAAAATGGCTGAACGCGGGTCTTCCGCCCATATCCATGGCGGTCAATATTTCTGCGCTTGAATTCCGCCAGCTGGATTTTTTGGAAGGGGTGGACCGGATTCTCAACGAAACCGGTCTGAAACCGGCCAGCCTGCAATTGGAAGTGACCGAGAGCGTGTTGATGAAAGATCCGGCTTTAAGCAAAATCGTGCTGGATGATCTGAAGGATATGGGCATACAACTGGCTGTTGATGACTTTGGTACGGGGTGCTCCAGTCTGAGCTATCTGAACCAGTTTCCACTCGATTTTATAAAAATCGACCAGTCATTCGTCGACGGCATAGGCAAATCGGGCGACACCGGCATCATCGTCGGGGCTGCTATCGGTATGGGCAATAATCTGAAAATGAGCGTCATTGCCGAAGGGGTGGAAACTGAAAATCAGTTGCAGTTCCTGAAAGAGCGCGATTGTCTGGAAGGGCAGGGATTTTTGTTCGGAAGGCCGGTCGGGACCGAGCAGTTTGCCTCGCTGCTGGCCTCCAACAAAATTGAGACCACGCGCGAGTCTGCTCGTTAGATTGACTGATGCAGCGTTATGATGTCCATGTACTTTTCGTTAGAGACAATTAAAGTGGCGACCAGTTCAGATGGTTGCCCTTGGTATCGGTAATAGTCATCATCTGTTTGTAAATTTTGGCCTGGACGGAGTCGGGTAAATGCACGAAATCCAGATTATTTACGTAGCGGTCACCCTGAATGAACCCCCATGAAAAGAACTTCAGTGTTGCGATGGTTTTGTCGCTGTTGACGGCGATACGCGGCATGATGACAAAGGTGCCCATTGTTATCGGCCAGCTGTTGGCGCCGGATTTTTCAGTCAGCATTTCATTGAAATTGCCCTGCGTTTTCCATGCACTGTGATTCAGTGCGGATTCGAAGCTGGCCGGATTGGGCGCAACAAAATTGCCATCGGCGTTTTTCAACTGCACGTAGGCCAGTTTGTCCTGCATGACGTAGTTGTAGTCAATATAGGAAATGGAATAACTGGTTTGCTTGACCGCGGCAACGATGCCACTGCTGCCTTTGACCTGTTGAATCTCTGCCGGCCATTTGACAATGAATTGGGTGCCGAAGTTGTTTTTCCACAGAGGACTGGTGCGGCTCAGATAATCCGTTAAATTATAGGTGCTGCCGGATCCGTCTACACGTGCGATCGCTGCGATCGCTGCTTTTGGCAGACTGAGGCCCGGATTTAACGAGCTGATCGCTTCATCATTCCAGCGTGTGATCTGATGCGAAAAAATGCCGGCCAGCACTGCGCTTGACAGTTTCAGTTCGCCGGCTTTGATGCCCGGAATATTGACAACCGGGACGATACCTGAAATGGCGCTCGGAAATTGGATCATTTGACTTTGCTGCAAATCTTCCGGGCTCATCGCTACGTCACTGGCACCGAAATCCACCTGCTTTTCCTTGATCTTTTTGATACCTGCTGAAGAGCCAACTGCATCATATTCGATAGCGATACCGGCCCTTTGGGTATAGACCGCACCCCATGCGCGGTACAGCGGTTGTGCCGCAGAAGATCCTGCACCGCTGATGGGATCAGCACATGCCAAATTCCAAAGTGGCAGAACGAGCAGGGCTGAGAGCACTCGGATAGATCTGAACATAAAAGGGTCGCTTCAATAAAAAGTTGGGGCAGGAATTGTGAGTGCGCATTCTAAATGAATTTTTCAAATAGTGCCGCTCGGCAATAAAGTATTCTCGTCGAACTTTATAAAATGGGCTGTTTCTATTGGTGATCTGCCATGTGAATTTTGCATTTTGAAATGCGAAAAAATCAGTTGATTTGCAAATTCATATGGAAATTTGAATAAGAGATGCATGGAGGAGGGCTTCATGCTGTTTTTTGTGATTCAGCCCCATTGTTTTTGTTTTAGCTGAGTTAGAATGACGCGCATTGGTGAAATCGTTTTCCAATTCAGTGAGGGAATGCAATGCATATTCAACCATGGCATAGTCAGTCAACATTGTCTGGCGCTGACTTCGATAAATTGAAAATTTCCAACGATGCGGTCCTGTTGCGTGGCCGTGAAATTCAGGCCCAATCCAGCACCGTCAGTGCCTTCGAGTATTTGCGATCCAAGAATGTGGATGAAGAGGTGATTTGTTTCACGCTGCTGGAAAGTCTGAACAGCGCAGTCGAACTACCGCACTGACGTTTCTCTCCCGCCCGGAATGATTTTTCTGAACGTTAAGTTGATACGTGGTGCCACCGCAGTTTTGGTTTTCAGCAGACTGTGATGCCAGAATTGCTGGGTGGGTGCGTGCATGATCAGCAGACTGCCATTTTCCAAAAATACCGATGTGGTGGTTTTGTCCAGCCTGTGTCGGAAGGCGAATTTTCGGGTGCCACCCAGACTCAGCGAAGCAATCGGTGCTCCGCGCTCCAGTTCTGTTTCATCATCGCTGTGCCATCCCATTCCTTCACTGCCGTTGTGATACAGATTGAGCAGACAGGCATTAAAGCGTGAACCACAAGTTTGTTCAAGCCGCTCTTTGATCATCAGCAGTTCTGCTGTCCATGGTTGAGGGGCTTTTCGTATCCCCGAATACGTGTAAGGGCAATCGGGGTCGGCTACCCAGGCAATCTTTCTGCTGGTTGTGATCTTTTGGCCAAACATGATCAGCTGATCGGCCTGCCAATCGAGCGTCGCTCGCAACGTATCGAACAGACTGACACTCTGCGTCTCATCAAAAAAGTTCGGCCGATAAATGACCTGCCCGTCTTTGGTCAATACATTCAATTCCACATTGGTGGTGTCGAACAGCGATTTTTGCATGAAGTTATTTTCCAGTAACGATCAGGCATGATAACAAAATATCCGAATGGTCCGCATCACGCAAAATTCCTGCTGCGCGTTTCCAGTTCACCCAACAAATGGGTCAGATCCACCAGCCGCATCGCCACCAGATGCCGCACATTGTTTTGTGCCTGCCATTTGCCATAGACACCGAGCAGGCGCGCACTCAATAATTCGGTGCGCTGTTTTTCCACCAGACTCGGCCAGACGATCACATTCACGTTGCCACTTTCATCTTCAAGCGTGACAAAGGTCACACCGTTGGCGGTTTCGGGACGCTGTCTGACCGTGACGACACCGCAGCCGCGTGCCAGTTTGCCGTCGGGATAGGTGTTGAGCACCTCGGCCGTACAAAAACGCATCGCAGCCAGGCGCTTGCGCAGCAAAGCCAGTGGATGGCGACCCAGTGTCAGGCCGAGATGGCGGTAATCGGCCACGATGTTTTCGCCTTCGGATGGTGGCGGCAGTTCGAGCTGTTCTTCCTCGATGCCGGCCGGACGCAGCAGACCTTTGTCCGGCACGCTGGCTACCGCCTGCCAGAGTGCCTGACGCCGGTTGCCGGACAGCGCAAACAGCGCATTCGCCGCGGCCAGCGCCTTGACATGACCGGCATGGAGTCCGGCACGCGCGGCCAGGTCGCGCGTGTCAGAAAACTGCCGGATCGCGCGTGCCTCTTCAATACGCCAGGCCGCCTCGCGTTCCAGGCTTTTGACATTGTTCATGCCGAGTCGCACCGCACCGTCCGGCTCCAGCCGGCTTTCCCAGTTGCTGGTGACGACGTCGACCGGCAGCACCACCACGTTATGACGGCGCGCATCCTGCACCAGTGCCGAGGTGGTGTAAAACCCCATCGGCAGACTGTTCAGCAGTGCCGTCAGAAACGCGGCCGGTTCATGACATTTCAGCCAGCTGCTGGCATAGGCCAGCAAGGCAAAACTGGCGGCATGCGATTCCGGAAAACCGTATTCGGCAAAGCCGCGGATCTGGCCGATGATGCCGGTTGCAAATTCCGCGCTGTAACCGCGTTCGGCCATGCCGGCCATGAGTTTGTCTTCAAACTGTTCCAGTCCGCCCTTGCGCTTCCAGGCCGCCATGGCACGGCGCAGCTGATCTGCCTCGCCGGCTGAAAAACCGGCCGCCACCATGGCGATCTGCATCACCTGTTCCTGAAAAATCGGCACCCCGAGTGTGCGCGACAGCACGGATTCCATCGCCGGACTCGGGTAGGAAACCGGATCGAGTCCCAGACGGCGGCGCAGATAGGGCTGGATCATGCCGCCCTGAATCGGACCGGGCCGGATAATCGCCACCTCGATCACCAGATCGTAAAACTGGCGCGGTTGCAGACGCGGCAGCATCGACATCTGGGCCCGGCTTTCGATCTGGAACACGCCGACCGTATCGGCCTGGCTGATCATGTCGTAGGTGGCCGGATCTTCGGCCGGAATATCCTGCAGTTCAAACGGCTCGCCGCGCCTTTCTGACACGATCGCCAGTGCACGGCGGATGCAACTCAGCATGCCGAGCGCGAGGATGTCGATTTTCATCAAGCCGACGGCGTCGATATCATCCTTGTCCCACTGCACGATCGAACGCTCGGGCATGGCGGCGTTTTCGATCGGCACCAGACGCGAGAGTTTGGAATGCGAAATGATGAAGCCGCCCGGATGCTGACTCAGGTGGCGCGGGAAACGCATCAGTTTTTCGACCAGTTCATTCCACTGCGCGGCGATGGCCGATTCCGGATCGAAGCCGCAATCGGTCAGCCGCTTTTTCAGGTCGGCCTGCCCGGCCCAGCGGTAACTGGCCTTGGCAACCTTGTCGACCACCGACAGATCCACCCCGAGCGCCTTGCCGACATCGCGCAGCACACTGCGCGGCCGGTAGGTAATGACGACGGCCGTCAGTGCGGCACGCAGCCGGCCATATTTGTTGTAGATGTACTGAATCACTTCTTCGCGGCGCTGGTGTTCAAAGTCGACGTCGATATCGGGCGGCTCGTTTCTTTCGCGCGAAATAAACCGTTCAAACAGCAGCGTGCCGCGTGACGGGTCGACCTCGGTAATGCCCAGGCAGTAGCACACCGCACTGTTGGCAGCCGAGCCGCGTCCCTGACACAGAATGCGTTGGGTGCGGGCAAAGCGCACGATGTCGTACACCGTCAGAAAATAACTTTCATACTGCATTTCTTCGATCAGCTGCAATTCATGTTCCAGCTGGGCCTGCACGTTGGCCGGAATGCCTGCCGGATAACGCCAGTGTGCGCCGATATAACTTTCGGCACGCAGATAACTGGTGGGGGTGCTGCCGGATGGAACCAGTTCATCGGGGTATTCGTATTTCAGTTCATCCAGACTGAACGTGCACAGGCTGGCCACCAGGATGGTTTCATTGAGGGCTGCGCGGCTGTATAAATTGCCCAGCCGCAGCCGGGAACGCAGATGCTGTTCGGCATTCGGTGCCAGCCGGTAGCCGCACTGCGCGACCGGTATGCCGTGCCGGATTGCGGTCATGGTGTCCTGGATGGTTTTGTAAGAACGCACATGCATGCAGACATCACCGGTCGCCGTGACCGGCAGGCCGTATTCGTCCGCAACAGCCTGCACCACAGCCTTGTGGATATCATCGTGTACCCGGTGGTGCAGCGTGATGGCGATACGCGCACGACCCGGCGCACATTGCAGCAGCCAGGCGGCCTGCCGTTCCAGCTTCTCATACGTGATGCCGTATTCGGGCGCCAGAATCAGCTGGCAGTCCGGCAACCCTTTCAGGTGAGCGAGCTCACCGACAGGCTCGGCAATGTCGCGTGGTCTGGCCAGATAACTGCCTTTTTCGCTGCGGGTTCTGGCAACCGTAATCAGTTCGGACAGATTGCCGTACCCGTTTTTGTTCATGGCCAGAATCAGCAGCATGAAAGCCGGACTGCCGTCTTCCGGGGTGATCCTGATCTGGCTGCCGATCAGCAGTTTCAGGCCGAGTTTTTTGGCTTCGACATGGGCCTTGACCACCCCGGCCAGCGTGCATTCATCGGTGATGGCCAGACTGTGATAGCCGAGCTTGGCCGCGCGCTGCACCAATTGCTCGGGGGCGGACGCGCCACGCAGAAAGGTGTAGTGGCTGTAACACTGGAGTTCGGCGTACTCCGGAATGAAGGACGGATTTTTCATCACTGTTACGCATACAGCCCATGCAGATACCAGCACGGTTCGCGGGTGCGTTCCAGATAAATCCAGTAACAGCTGGCATTGGCATCCTGCGCCACAAAATAATCGCGCGCCGTGG
>Ga0209067_10000231_pt1 | contig 38950 bp, 43 predicted proteins | sample ColStrG_CSR_2013_FD_187199 | JGI IMG/M metagenome (GOLD analysis project Ga0209067, IMG submission 187199) | Freshwater sediment microbial communities in response to fracking from Pennsylvania, USA - Cold Stream Run_MetaG_CSR_2013 (SPAdes)... | ecosystem: Environmental > Aquatic > Freshwater >... | reverse complement strand
GCGCACCTCGTCAAGTTTGAATGGCTTGATAATTGCCGTGATCAGTTTCATAGTTGCCTCGCTGTGGATTGAATAAATCACTTACAGGTTCAGCAAGTCTTATGCCATGTCAAAATCGAAACGGGCGAGGGCAACGGAGTGGGTTACGCACCAAAAAGGGTCGCTCCACTTCAGGGCATCAAGAAAAGCGCACCAATTCTGTGCCAGCGCAAAGAATAATGTTTAACAGTTAATATGCGATGGGTTAAGATTCAGCTTCATCTATCCGGAGAGCCCCATGACCAATATTTTTAATGACCTGCAGTCCAAGATTAACGAAGCGCTGGAAAGTTCGCCGGCCAAAGATCTCGAGAAAAACGTCAAGGCAATGATGAGCCAGGGTTTCGCCAAGCTCGATCTGGTGACGCGCGAAGAGTTTGATATTCAGGCGCAGGTGCTGGCCAAGACCCGCGAAAAACTGGAAGCACTGGAAAAGCGCGTTGCTGAACTGGAAGCCAAACAGAACGCCTGACCTCCTCAGTCTGAGAGCACTACAAGAACCATAATCAAAACAGGGAACGTGCCGGTTTTTCAGGACCTGCAATGAGTTTAGCCGTATTAAAGAGCCGGTCCCTGTCCGGCATGGAAGCACCACAGGTAACGGTTGAAGTACATCTGGCCAATGGCCTGCCCAGTTTTACTACCTTGGGTCTTAATAAACCTCAAAGGCAAAAAGGTTTAATGAGCCCTAAGGTTGCAATTCTCGGCCTTATTAAACCTGATATGAAAAGTGTGCAGTGGGTGGTTTTGGAGTGAAAAAAATAGCGGTAATTTAGTATGCTTTTATCAATCTAAAACAAAGCAGGTAATCCATAAACCAGTCGAACCAAATCAGCCTGTCGACTAACCCCAATTTTTCTATAGATGTGCTGGGTGTGGGTTTTAATCGTAGCGAGGGAAACAAACAGATTTTCACACAACTCTTCCTGCGTTTGCCCATTTGCCAGGCCAGTCGCCACTTTCGTTTCGGCAGCAGTTAGGCCATATGAATCCTGTAATACATCGGATGCCATAGATCGCTGTTGCTTATGATCTGAAATCACGATGGCAACACGGGCTTCATCGTCATCAATCTTCTTTTGTTCATCCCGGCTGATAGGCAATACAACTATTCTGGTACGTTCATCGCTACTAATCGATTTGGTTTCAATGGTTTTGATCTGAATATCGGCATTGTCAAATGTCGATGCGGCGCGAATCATTTCTTCTAAACGATCATTATCCTTTAGGTTGGACAAACGAATGAGACCGAAAAGAGATTGAATAATCGAACCTGATTCCAGACATTTCTCAGCGCGTTGATTCGTCATTCGAATCATTCCAGCCTGATTCACGAATACGATTCCGTAATCCATTCGATCCAATACAGCCATGGCCACTCGTTTTGCATCACTCATGGTGATGACCTTTGCGGCGACCTGATCAGCCTTGGAAAAGTGTGGGATCAGTCTTTGCAAAAAATCAGCCTCAGTGCGAGTGAATGGAGCTTGACCTATATGCCGCTGAAATCCGAAAAAGCTGAGCATACTTCCCTGCATATTGACCACACCACTGAGTACATATCTTAAGCCATTCGGAATCATCAATTCGGTATGCAATCGACTTGCAGCAATATCAGCATCGGTTAAATATTCACTACAGGCAAACGCCTTGCCCGGAAATTTCATGATGTGAGCCAACGTTGGATCGAGAGTCAAATAGTGTTCGTTATAAAGATCAGTGATTCGCTGATCATGACCCAACGTGTACCAAAACGCACCTCTGCCATGGCGAATATCAAGACCAGCATAGAACCCTGATATGGCACCAACGATTGAAGCAATTTCCGTCAGTAATGAGTCCCACCCTTTGGGGTCAATGGCGGCATCGTAAATTTTCTCAATGATTCTATCAAGTTGGCTATTCATGCTCTTATTTTCAGGTGGGTTATTAATAATCATCCTTTGGGATGATTTACAAAAGAAATCCACGGCCTATGATTCATTTTTAATGCATCACGGCAATTATGCTGAATAACTGAATTGCTGAAATCGGAGGATGAACAATAAGTGTTTACAGAATTTCTTGTAATTGTTCGACCAGTTCTTCCACAAGATAACGCTGATGTGGTTGAAGTGTTTGAATTTTCATAGCGAGAATGATGAGTTCCGGTGAAGGTTTCGGAAGCTTTGGAGATGATTGAGGCAATATCTTTTTCGATGCTGGACCGTAATGTAGCCAATGTTCGTTTACGTTCAGCCAGTTCGCAATAGTAGCTAATTTGTCGTTGGTAGGTATAGCTCGTCCTGTAATCCATTTATGCGCAGTCTGTGTAGTGACGGCTTCGCCGTTATATCGCAGGTTAAATTGCAACGCGAGTTCAGTCGCGCCATGAACTGGATTTGCGCTTCGACGCAGTGCCAATTTTAGGCGATTAGAAAAGGCTGTTTTTTCATCAATGGTAGGCATGTCCGCATTCTGCGGTACAAAAATGACCTATATGTCAACCATTTAGGCTAATTTTATCTTATTTGGTTTAATTGCAGTATAAATTGAGATAGAATTAACTTGCATAACAGGCAATATATTAATAATAATTAAGGAACCTAAATGAAAATTCAGAACTTCACTGTGATATTCGCAGCATTAATTACTGTTGCGGGCTGTGGCGGTGGTGGTGGCGGTGGATCATCAGCACCTTCGCCAACTCCTGTCGCAGCAGCACCAACGATTACAATGGCATCGAATGTTGCGAAAATTAAAGCCGGATCGTCGGCGACATTGACATGGACCTCAACGAATGCCACATCATGTTCAGCAAGTAATGGTTGGTCTGGTACGCAAGCAATATCAGGAGCATCAACACAATCACCAACTTCGAATACTTCGTACACCCTCACATGTTCTGGCGCAGGTGGCAGTGTCAATCAAACAGTTTCATTGATCGTTCCAATTCCGGTTCAAAAAAGTTCGTATTTAAACGCGAAAAATATCAACATAAATCAACAGACGCTTCCGGTAGTTGATCCAACATTTTTTGAACAAATTCAAAATGGTTATGCCTTTGCAGATTTCTTCCAAAATGGAACGATGTCATTAGTTGCATTCACTGACAATATACCTGCAGATGGAACTACCCCAACAACAGCAGGTAAAGTTCATTTTTTCGAAAAAGACGCGACCGGTGCATGGCAAGATAAAACCACTTCGATGTTAGATACTAATGTCGGTTGCATTACGCCACGCAAATTAATCGTAGCAGATTTCAATAATGATGGAATCCCAGATGTATTTGCGTCCTGCCATGGTTATGATGGCACACCATATCCGGGAGAGTCTCCGCATGTTCTGCTTAGTCAGCCAGACGGCACATATAAAAACATCACTCTAACAATCAATTGCTTCTGCCATGGTGCAACAGCTGCAGATTTAAATGGTGACGGAAATATCGATATTGTGGTTGCAGATATGAGAGGTCAAGGCGGGAAAACTCCGATTTATGCATTGATGGGTGACGGCAAAGGCGGCTTCACCATTGATTACAATCGAGTTGATCGTCCAGAGTATGAATATAAAAACGCCTACTGGAGTGTTGAAGCAATTCAATCCGCAACCGCAGGTCAATACAATCTCTTAGTCGGTGGCTCGGAACCAATTGGTTCAGCAAGTGGCACCACCACTCAAATGATCTACGGAGATGCCACCGGCAACTTTGTGAATACACCGGTCATGAATCTACCATCGGTCACGAATTACGAGACCGTTATGGATTTCGTAGCTGAAGGTCAGTATATTTATTCATTACGAGTTTTAACATCTCCGTACTATGGCGGAAATGCCATACAAAAAATCGATACAAATACCGGTATCGGAACAGTCATCTACAGTCATACCGGAACATATGGCAATTATTTAAAATTTCCTGCGACATGGTTTTCATGGATGATTCCATTCAATGGAAATCTCGTTAGTGAGAATGGTTTTTATAACGTGTCGGTCCCACAGTAACTAAATTGCCAGCAACAATTCAGATTGTCGCTGGAATTTTCTTAAACGAAGGGCACGAAAATTGAAACATACGTTAATCGGAATTTCCTTAATTGCAGCTAACTCGTTCGCGCAAACTGGTAACTTTGACTGTGAAAAAGCTACATCAGCAATCGAGAAAGGAAACTGCGCAGCCAGCAAACTTTCCGCACTCGCTGAATTAACACATGCCACAAGCTTCAATTGTCCTGATGCAAATACATCCGTCGAAAAAGCCATTTGTTCGAATAGTCAACTATCGGACTTTGATAGAAAATTGAAAGAGATTTATAAACGGGCGATCAGAGTATCTCCAATTCCCGACAGCCTAATGGTCGAGCAAGGTTACTGGCTTAGAGATATCAGAAATGAATGCTTCACCACAAATGAGGAAGGTAATCGTATAGTCGATATACCTGGGATGCAGAATGCTTATGCAGACCGAATAAGAATTCTGGATGGGATTATCAATCCAACTACGGACGCTACCCGTTTATCGGTGAAGTCTGTTTTTGAAGATCTATATGAAGCGTGTAATACCTATTACTCCTTATATCCAGAAGGCATAATTTGCAACCATGACAGGAAGTTCAAAAGAAGATATGAAGTAAGCTATCGTTACAACGGGTTGGAAGGACTTGCCGTGTTGGACTTTATTCCACGAAATAAATTTAAGGTCAATTATCAAGGCGACGTTATTCCACCTGATGATAGCTATGTGACTGAAAATGGTTTCGTCGACGGGAGGCATGCGCCGATACCCAATTTGATTCGCCAGACGAATTCTCAGCCTAGTCAGTACGTTACCCAGTTAGCACATCATTCTGCTAGCTTCGACTGCACAATTGCGCTGACCCAGATCGAGAAATTAATTTGTACTAGTAGCGAGGTTTCCGAACTAGACAATCATCTTGCTCAATCTTACATGAACGCACGCAGCATCTCTAATCTGGCGAAATCCATTCGATACGAACAGAGGGCTTGGGTGATAAATGTTAGGGATAAATGTCAGAACATTTTGTGCTTACATCAGGCATACATATCAAGAATTGAATTTCTTGATAAAACCGTAAACGAAGCCATAACCAAAGAGACTAGTAAGATAGGTCTGCCGTTTGCGAAGTGAAAATTAACTCCCCTAAATATTTCGCCAAATAACAATTATGTAATGCATTTTTTTTTTGAAGAAATCATATGGCTTCTAATGACAACAAAGACGGTTTTCTGGAAACGGTCAAAAATATCTTAGTACTTTATTTTTTGGCTATGGCCATTAAATCCGTATATTTCGACCTTCCACGTGGAATATATCTTTACTTGTTTTCACCGATTTTCGAAGATGTCGAGCAGGAAAGCGTCTGGAGTCAGTTATTTAAAACTGTCTATTACTATGTAGCGTTTCTCGCTATTTTTTTTGCATTTTCTCTTTTAGGGATCGCGCCATTTGCCGTCTTAGCGTTGCTCTTATCGTGGTGCGGTGTATTTATTTGGATGGTTAGTCAACATGGATTGGGTATTCGCCCAAATAGATTTAGTATTTTTTGTGCATTCGCCGTAAAGTTCACGATAGCATGGATAAAAATAATTGCTTTCACAATTGTACTGTGTGTATTCATGAAATTGGGTGAGTTGCTTAATCTGCCGAGCATATTTTCAATTTCTATTTTTATTGCCTGTTGTATTGGTGGATGTTTGTATTACCTTTACAGGCGACACATCAATGCAAAAGCACAGGCAACGAAGATTTATTATGAACAGGCGAAGATTTTGGCTGAGCAAGAACAGGAGAAAGCGAATCGAGATTTCGATTTAGCAAGGAAGCGCGAGATGTCGAATGAGTGGGAAACGAAAAGGCGCGAACAGCGAAATATTCAGTTAGAGATCAACGCAGAAGAAAAAGAAAAAAGAAAACAAATATCTGAAAACCGGCATTCAAAACCAACCCAGGCACAATTGGATGTACGAGAAAAGAAAAGGCTTGATAAACGAGTGGCTGAAGAGATACAAAAAAAAGAGAACGACGAACAATGGCTAAAGGAATTAAGAGAGAAAGGTGCCCGTGCAAAGAAAAAATATAATTAAAAGGAGTTATTTAACAGTGTTCGCCCAGCATGCAATTCGGGGAATATTTCGGTAGTGTTCAAAATTTTCTTTCAATATATTATGACAATCACCGCATTAGATCGTGCACTGTTCACCATTCGGAAAATGTACAACCGCACAATCGGCGAATATATTATCAGCTGGGGTATTTATGGCCTGACGCTATTTGGTTACAGTTTTATTTCAAAGCGAACCCTTGAGGGTAAATTTTCAAAGGAAAGTGTTGATGCCCTTAGAGAGGGATTGACTGATGCCCAATTTCAGGAATTTTGCTTGAACACGGGTTGGTTTCAAACTTTTCCTAGACCGGGTTTACCCGATTACTGTTACACAGAGAGCCAGTTGGCTGAATATGGAATCATACCCTTCGGTAAGAATTTTTATATTTTTAGGTTCAGATGATCGGGCGATAATAAAAATCTGACCATCACAGTTGAATTTTTTCAGCTGTACTGCTAGACACTATAATGATCATGGCAATGTGTCCCTATAGCCGCCTATTTGAACTAGGCACTCATGAAAAGGCTGATTGGGTATCGAATGCCAACCAGCCTGTTTTAAAATTAATTAACGGTACGTTCAAGCCAGGTCGAAAATTTCTGATCGTATTGCATTGGGATGGCTCCAAGCGATCCAAACTTATTTTTTACAATGATCAGTTCAGCATCGATTGGAGTATCGGATTTCTGAGATTGAACAAACATTACCACATCAGAATTTTTGACAAGCGTCGATTCAACCAGATCATCAATTGATGGAGTTTCGATTTCAGTTCTTGCGGATTTACTTGATAGCGGCAAGTGCCAAAGAATTCGATTATCCGGGTTTGTTTCATTTAACCAATCCAGAAGTTCAAATAAATTGGTTCGTCTGTCTGTAAATTGAATCTGATCAGTTTTCAATTCAATGAATAATTCTGGCTCGATCAAAATCAATGTTGGCGCACTAGATTGAACATCATTCAAAAATTCTTGGACTGACTTTTCATCACTATACTGATCAATATCGATTAGGTTCAAAGGCAATGTATCAATTCTCATTGCGGCTCTTGTTAGAGCAATTTTTCCAGAATCATCCAGCAATGAATATGTAGCATCCCCTTTACGTTCAACTCTGGCATCGCGTGATAGCAACCTTTCATAGATGGTCGAAATTTCGCTGTGACAGCCAATCCAGATAACGGGACCAGCATGTGTTGCAAAATTCTCGCCAAATGCAAGTGCCAAATCTGATACAGCACTGATGTTCTCACCTGAAAGAACAAAGTTGGATGATTTTTTCCAGCCATACAGATAGGTGGTTAATTCTGCAAAGGGAAATCCGGGTGGTTTGAATTTCGCCATTATTTCGGCAGCGAATACTGCAATTGGTCGCTGTGCTGGTTGTTTGTTGTCTTCATCACGCTGATTGCTAGTGCCTGTTCCGCTTTCTTGTTTTATATTTTTCATGTTATCCCTTTACGCTTTTGGTTATTATTCAGGTTGTAGTTATATTTATTCATTAGCGTTAAGGGTTGCAAGCAGATTTGATTTTGAATTCATTCAAGCTGTCGTTTAGTAATTTCAATGGACGCTGACATGTCACATTCATGCATTCGATATGCCACATCAAGAGCACCTGATAATTTTCGCAGCCATTGAACACGGTCGTTGTATGACCATTCAGAATCCGGCTGAGGCAATATCCTGAGAATTCTTTCAATTGCCGGATCGTATGCGCTACGTTTGGCGTAATCGCTGACTTCGGCCAGCTTTTCAGTATTATGCTCACTCGGTAAGTCGATCAAGGGATTTTCTACACCGCTTGGAATGGAAAGGCTGATTTCCGAGTGTTCAAATAGGCCAGCCTGTTTCGCGGAGCGCATAAATATTTGTCGCGCCCTTGCTTTCTGTAGCGGTGCCACGCCTAACTCTTCCATAATACGTTCCACCTCTTTAGGTGGTGGTAGCGTTTGTTCGCGAAATCTTTGATATAAATCTTTGTATAGCGACACTTTGAAAAATGCATCCAATCTAGCCTGCCGCTCCTTTGTTGGGTCGATGATGGCACGACCAAGTTCGGTCAATGTAATCTGGTCTTTGTTTAACAATATCAGGCCATATTGTCGACAGGTCGTATTCGCCCTAATTCGAAACGCATTGCTATCCAAAGCGACGCCGACAGTATCAGCAAGTTGTTGAAAAGTGCAGTTAATCCTTCCATCTGCCACTACCGCTTTGACTGTATCGACACCATTATCCAAATCAACATATGGAAATCCAGCCATAGACCGGCCCCGCCCCTTACTTTCAACCTTGTCAGAATTGTTTCCTGATGACATATATTTTCTCCAAACTCTCAATTAAGGCTTAATATCACATTTTATGCGTAATTATCCCTTAATTCGGCATCAATGACACACTATTTCTATCCAAAAAGAAGATTTTGCGACATCTGTCCAGATGAAAAAAATTAATTCCACTCAATTGTACGCATAGCAAAAGGGGAAAAAGGTTGGTTGAATCACATCGCTTGACGTGGGATAGCAGTGAAAATAATGATGGATTTAGATAAATTTGAGATTTAAATGCCAAAATAGGCATTCGATGCTTGACAAGGTGTTTAAAACACCTGTATATTTCGTTCATGGACTGCAGACCAGCAAATAAGCTGATCGAATCCAATAAAGACGAAAGGGCCGCTACGCCAATAGCAACCCTTTCTATGACCTACCCCCCCCGCGCCGTGCGGACATAGGCAGCAATGATGTGCTGCAAGAAAGGATTGGATATGAAAATTCGTAAATCGATCATTCCATAACTTGGTTTGAATTTTACCAGCTAATCACTGGTTGTCTAGATTTTTCCGGCTGCAGGTCGGATTTATTAAGCGCTGTTCCATTGCGGGAAGCGCTCACACATTCAAATCGTTAGGAACAATCATGAATACATCATCCTATATAGAATCACTGTCATCGACTAATTCCATAGTTGATTTACAAAATCTTTTAAACGCGGTCCAAAACCGTGTGCATGAAATTAAACTTGAGAAGGCCGCTGAAGCCCGTCAAACAGTAAAAGAACTACTCGAACTATTTGGTCATGAGGCGCTTGGTTTGCCCAAACCAAAAACCAAGAAAACATCGTCTGCATTAACTCGTATTCACAAATACCTTAATTCAGAAACAGGCGAATCATGGCCGGGGTCGGGTGGGTTACCAAGTTGGATTTTGAACCGGGATAACTTGGAGTTGTATTTGAATCCAGCCTGGGTCGAACATCAAGCCACGAAAAAAGCCGATAAAAAAGCAAAGCAGGGCGCAATAGCAGTTGTTGTAGGAAGTGAATTGGCTGCTGATCCAATGATAACCATTTCTGCGAATCAAAGTGCTCTTAACATCAATAGCGACGATGGCAAGCTTGAATAGTCACAATCTATTGAAAATAAATCAGAACCAAATTCGTCAACTGAATCGGGTACTGAAATCGTGTTATCTCAGGCCACTATCGCAATTGAAGATGCAGTCAGTCTTTCGACAGAGATTTCGCCGATTTTGATTTCTGTCCACGATAAAAACACTGGGCAGATTTTGCGGGCAGCATAATCGAACGATAGGGGAATCGCGCAATCCTAATGCAATCGATTTGTGCTGATCGGCAATGCCGATTCAGCACAGTTCAAATCACCAGCACTTGGATTGTTATCATTTATTTCTAATGCGACGCGGTTGACTTCTTTCATACACTTAGAACAGAAATAAACGTAGCCGACCACAGGTGGCTACGAATAATTGTCAGTAATTAACTGGCGTGGCGTAGTCACGCCGTCAACAAACACATTAACTATTTGGAGTAAAAAATGCCAGTAAGTAAAAATCAATTGAGTGAAAATAATCTCAATACACTCTCCAGCTTTGTCCCATCAGCACAATGGATGGGGAACATAGTTGAAGATTCACCAGCAGACATATCCACTGATCTTTTAAATTTCGTGGTCAGTGAACTTCAATCAAAAGGGGATAGGCCGGATGAACACCGACAAATAACCTACTGCTTTCGTTTGCCCACAAAAATGATTGCAAAAAGTTTTAAGAATTGGTTGATAGAAAACGGACTCGGACCTGCATTTATTATCGCCATTCCAAATGCAGACGTTCGTGTACTAATTTCTCATTACGGGCCAGCCACTTTTAAATCTCTAGAGGAACAGATTGTTCCAATTCTTCATGCTGGTAGTGAAAGAAATGGCATTTTCGAACGTTTAGAGATTGGCGTTCAAAACGAAAATTTTCCCGACGGACACGTAAGCCGTGTTGTAGTTTTTCTAGAAGAATGAATCGAAATCACCGCAATATCTGTAGCGGTGACTTCGAATCAACTAATCAAGCTGAAACCAATTATTGCAGGTTTCGCTAAATAAAACATAAATTATTTTGGAGTTTAAAATGAAATTAGCCACATTTTGGGAATTGATTGAAAACGTAAAAGATTCTGAAACAGCAGCAAGGGATATACAAGAAATATTGAGAGTGTTGCCTTCTGAGGAACTGGTTTCGTTCAGATGGCATTTTGAAAACTTGTTCTTAATAGCGCAGAGAATGAGTTTGTTTCAAGCAGCGTATTTGTTAATCGGACACTGCAACGAAGAAATCTTCAATGACTTTGTAAGTTCCCTTATTACAAAGGGCAAGAACACATTCGAAGAAGCGTTGAATGATCCAGACTCAATCGTCAAGTATTGTGATGATTCAAACGTTACTGATGACGTAGTTCGTTATTTACCCGAATGGATTTATAAAGAAAATTTCGATCAACGACTCCCAGATAGTTTTTGGAATGCCCCTGGTAAATACCCTGCCAGCGAAATAAGGGAATTTCCTGTTGATGAAAATTGGGACTTTGACAATGAATCCGAAAACAGAAAGCATTTGCCGAAATTGAGCGAAATCTACTATGGGAATGATCGTTTGAATCTTCATGACCACGGAATAACAATAATCACATTAGTGAACCACCACGTACACACATTAAAAAAAACGTATGTAGTCTCAGAAGTCAGGAAAATCCCTCCTGCCGCTTAATTTGACAAGCTGGAATTAATAGCCCTTTAAGCGGGGACAGCCATTTGGCTGTCCCCGCTTTTAAATCAATGCCTTAAGGATTCTCCATGTCCAACGACAATCACCAACTAATTTATACCCTGTTCAGCAACTTAACAGATAACGTTGCTAAATCCCTCGTAGCGACCTGGGGTGATTCAATACCCTTATTTACAACCCACATCATTGCAACTGACGATAAAGCATTTCTGCCTTGTGTTAATGCATGGCAGTACGTTGAAAAAGGTGATCCAGCAGAAGTCATGGGCTTGCGTCCAGATGGTGTGCCATACAAAACTTTCAGCCACATGGGAGTTCGACGCATTCAGGAAAATCTAGTTGCTATGTCCATGCTGATTTTTGATTTTGACGGAAAAATACTTCTTTCGGAAATCCAGTCCATATTCGGTCAATACGAGTTTGTTTGTTATACGTCATTTAATCATCGGCGCCAGAACCCTGAAAAGGGAGAACCGGCAGTCGATAAAATGCGTGTAGTATTGCCATTTTTAAAGCCGATGCCGGTTGATAAATTCCGCGAACTGCGACCTGTGATGCATTGCTGGTTTGATGGCGATGGTCCACGAATTACTGATCCTGTCACGTTTAGCATCGGCCAGGTATTTTTACTGCCAGTAGTACGTGAAGAAGATAAGTCTAAGGCGACAGCATGGCGCAATGAAGGCGAACTGCTGGATTGGGCGATGTTCGAGGCCATTAAAAAAACCATGGCCGCACAATCGCCTCTTAAATATAGCGAGGCTGGTACGAATCCATGTGGATTTAAATTATTGCCGGACGATCTTCTTGATACTGCCACTGGAAGCATTATGGTGCGCAATATCGACCGAAAAATTTCCCGTGTTCGTTGCCCGTTCCACGGCGATCCAAATCCATCCGAATTTGTTGGTATTACCGCCAACGATACTCCATTCCTGCATTGCAAAAAATGTGGCCGCGTATACATGACGCGTACCAAGGCTGATCCGATCATTTCCGGAATCGCGAAACTTAAGGCTTTAAAACGTCTTCGCTCTGAACAGGAGAACAAATAATGGCAATGAAAGCAAGCTTCAATCTGAATGCAAGTGGTGTTGAAACCACTCCTAAATTACCTGCCAAATTCAAATATTACCAGCTTAACGGAAAACGTCTTGCCGTTGAAATTAAGGTGGCGGGAATCGATTTGCGGGATGCCAATATAATCTTCATAAAATCGCCAAAGGGAACTGGAAAGACAAAATTTTTAACAAGGCATTTGAAATCCATACCTAAACATTACCGAATACTTAGTCTAGTTCATCGACGTTCTCTGGCAAAGGCATTGTCAAATGAATTGAGTCTAGACTGTTATCTCGATGTAAGCGAGCTTCAGGATGGTTATGTTATTAGTGTTGACAGCTTAAAAAACATCAACACAGAAAGAGATAAACCTTATGACGTATTAGTACTGGATGAAATCGAACAAATGTTTCGGCATTTACTGAGTTCAACAACAAAGCTATATCGCGGGCAGATATTTCGGGTTTTGGTTTGGCTCATTCGCGGTGCAAAGCAAATTATTTGTTCGGATGCGGATTTGACCGGTGATCTCACCGTTCACTTGATTTCGAAATTGCGAAGCAATTTCGAACAAGACAAAATTGTGTCGATTATTAACGATTGGAAAACAAATCGCGGCATTGAAGTGTACGAAAATAAATCGCACTTGATCACTGAATTAATGGTGGCAGCTTACGAAGGAAAACGTTTATACATTCCGGTAGGAGAATTGGCGCTTGCAAATACGTTGAAGTCATTGCTTGCGTCAATCACCGACTTCAGTGGAAATCCAATAAGTGTGCTGGTTTTGACCGGTGAGACCAGTGACGAGGCAATAGTTAAGAAGTTTTTTAGCAATCCGAATCAGGAGGCAACTGGATACCAAATTCTTATCGCCAATTCTGTATTAAGCACAGGTGTTAGCATTGACGTGAAATGGTTTGACGCGGTGTATGGTATTTTTGATCGGAGTGTATACACTTATCAGGATTGCGATCAAGCGATCAGCCGTGTTCGCAATTGCCCAGAGGTCAAGGTTTGGATTCATCGTGGTATTAAACAAATATATCACTCAGAAAATGCTTTGCGTTCTGGACCGGTCAGAAAGGAATTGATGACTCGGAGCTATACCAATCCCGATGCTGATGGAAAGCTGAGTGATGGTGATGAACTATATATGGATATCGATGCTCGAATTCAATGGTGCGAACAACAATGGAAAGATAACCGGGTTGAGCAGTTCATGGATTTGAAAATAAATGAAGGTTGGACAGTCACCAAAATTTCGGCCAATCAGCAGATGGTCGATGCCGGAACAGAACTGCTTAAATTTGGTAAAGATCCAACGGGAGACAAATATGAAAAAAAGATATTGGCGGCTCCTGATCTTAGTTATGACGAATTTGAAGAATTGAAGAATACATCGAGTTTGCGTGGAGAGTCCGGTAGGTCACTTCAAAAATATTGGATTGCGGTATTCTTTGAAGTTGGTTCGCCAAGCAATGTAACTCTTGCGCAGATCAAGGCATATCGGGAGAATAATTTACGTGAGATTGTAAAAAATGTGAAATTGCTGAAATCGTCGCGGTTAGACGCAATTGATCGTGACAGGAATCAACGGGAAAATCCCAAGGTCACAATGACATTTACCGATTTTGACCATCGGGCATTACGTCGTGAGTTACTTGATTGTGCTCAAAAAGCATCAGGAATTGATTATGCTGAAGTTCTACAAAGGGCTAAGCTACATGTCGATAACGAAGCCGAGTTCGCCGAAGTGAAGAAAATGCACAAATTGAATTCACGGCCATTTCGGGAAGCATCAAGCAAACGAAAGCAACGGCGAGATGAATTGAAATGGGTTATCAAACAGGATCAAATCGATAGTCTGGCGAATTACGTAAGTGATGACCTTGACAGAGTTAATCTGTACTTCGCGACCAATTTTAAAACGCCGTCCGCACCTGAATCAAAAACGAAAGTGTTCAATACGATTATGGGCGAATTGGGTGTTGAATTGAAAAAGAAACGAAAGGGGAAGGATGGCGAAAGTCCAGAATACTTCATCGATTATGACAGGGTTGCAGAACTGGTAGCAACTAAGGATTTGAGTCAAATAATCTGAACTTGATCGATAACAATTGAGGCATCATTTGATCTAATGGTAATTGCGGAATGCCCGGCATAGCATCATCACGACATTGTCCTGGCTTGTACAAAATTGCATAGCTTTTCAGTGAAGTAGTGTAATGAACACGAACAAAAACTATACTGCAAAGCTATGCAAAAATGTACGTGGCTCTTGACCTTCTGTGGAAGAATCAGCAGACAGTGGATATGAGGGAGCGGCTTGAAAACTAAACTGTCTGGTGACTGTCATAGGACCTTCTGGGCTTGTACAAAAATGCATAGTTTTTGAGTGAGGTAGTATAGTGAATACGAACAGAAACATAACTGCAAAGGTATGCAGAAATGTACGGTGCAAAAGTCTGCTGTGTGTCGAACTGACTATATAAAATAAATACTGGGGGTCATGCTTGGAATTTTATGCACGGTTTGAAAAAATAGACGGTCATATTTTTCGATTTGACACTCGGATATACCTTGGCACATTTGTGCAAGGCTTGCAAAGCATATGTGTCGGCGCGATAGTTGGCAAAAATCCTGGCTCTGCAATTCCTAAAAAATTGGATGAACTTTATCGACTCGATTTGAATGGCGACAAAATGCTGCCTTTTGTTGGAAACAGGTTTTCTGAAGGTTTTCAACGTGCTGGTAAGTCATCGCCAGTTAATGCATTTGTTCGTGTCTGGAACCTATTCTATATATGCAACCCTGATCTTAGCGCGGCATTGAAAGTTGTATCCAGTCTGAATAATATGCCCGTCTGCCGAACTGAAAGTGAATTGATTCCATTGGTTTGGTACGGATGGGGTGGTGATGATTCTAGTTTGAATTTATTTAAAAATCGATTTATTCAGCGAAAGCAGCGACATGATTTTTTTTATGATCATCGAGCTAAAACGGTCATGAATAATATTCCGAAGGTCAATGATTTTGCAAAACATACTCAAGGCATGCCAGCAGAACCTGTGGTAGGACATTTAGCAACAATTTTGTAAGTGGTTCATTTGTGTTCGTATCGTCATACAACACTTCATTATCGAACAGTGGATTGACATTGCGTGATGTGATGGAACCATATCGGCCAGTCTTCAATAATGTCCCTGGCGGCGATCTACAATGGTCGGCCGGATGAGCAGATTCATGCCCATGCCGATCAGTCCGGAACATTTACTAAATACATGATCTAACCATTGCTATATCTGACGCCGCTTTTCCAGTGTACGAAATAAATCCTGCTGGATAGAATGGTTTATAGGTTGATGCATTCATCACTTTATAAACATTCTGAGGTAAATCATGCGTGAGGGGCAAGCAAAAGTTCTGTCTGAATCTGAATTCAGACGTGTCGTAAATATCGTCAAAAAACAAGCACACTCGAAACGCAATATAGCCCTACTATATTGCTCTTTCGGCCTCGGACTACGAGCCAAGGAAATGGCATCATTAAAAGTCCATCATGTTCTGGGAGAAAATGACAATCTGCTTGAAGAAATTAACCTTGATAGCACAATGACGAAGGGCAAAAAACAGCGTCATGCTTTTTTAACCAACCCAAAAGTGATCGCAGCATTTCAAGATTATCTGGATGATCGAAAAAAGTGTGACGATATTTTATTCAATATCGAATCGCCATTATTCCGGTCTCAGAAAGGCAATTCGTTTTCGCCAAACAGTTTGCAACAACTTTTCCATCGAATGTATTCTGATGCGAAAATTTACGGCGCATCAAGTCATTCTGGCAGAAGAACTTTCGCGACCACATTGATTGAAAAAGGGATCGACATTAAAGCGGTTTCAACCTTAATGGGCCATGCTTCGGTCACGATGACTGCAAAGTATGTTGAAAATAATCCTGTTCGCTTGAAACAAATTTGCACAGATATTTTTTGATGGTTCCCTGATCGGTTAGGTATTTAAATAAATTTAAAACTAGCTGCTCGAGAGTTCATTCGATACGAATGATTCCTTGAATATTTCGGCGGCTTCATTAATTACATATAGACCAATTGCAAGTCCGACCATAAGGTCAGCAATATAAAAACTGGTAAGCCACACAATCATACCGGATAGAAACACCCCAATATTTGCCAGCACATCCGCTCGTGTAAAAATCCAAGTTGCTCGCAAATGAACTTCTCCATGCCGAAATTTGGCCAGCATCTTCAGGACGGTTGTATTGACTGCAAGTGAAATGGCTGAAAATATCATCATCGTTTGACCTTGTGGATCACTGCCAATTAGACCGCGCCGTACTACGTCAAGAATAATACCAATTCCAAGAATTAGTAGAATAATTCCGCTCCATCGAGCGGCATAACGTTTGAACGTGGCACTGCGCGAAATCGCCATTAATGCAATGGCATAGGCTGATGCATCGGCCAACATATCAAGTGCGTCAGCGATAAGGCCTGTTGATTGGGCCCAAAGTCCTGCCGCCATGCCAACGACAAACATCATCGCATTGAGTTGCAATGCAATGCGCAAGGTTGCTCGTTCTGTTTCTGTCTTGGCCGATACTTGATTACATTCACATGCCATTTGATGCCTTAAAAAGATAATCAGGTTGAACCCAATTCGTTCAAGCCAGTTGGAAAAATTATGTCTCGCGCATCCAATTTAATCTGGATGCAGGACCCGTACTAGCAATCGCTACCCAATCTGAGGTACGACAACAAGTTACGATCACTTTTGAGCAATGTGCATCTTAAGAATTAGTAGAACTTAATTTAAATCACGTGATCGCAATTTCATTTACTTTTGTACGAATATAAGCAGCAAATTCATCAATCGGTTGAGGTCGAGCGAAAAAATATCCCTGACCAAATTCTACGCCCTTTGTTTTTAATAAATCTAACTGACGTTTATTTTCAATACCTTCAGCTATGATTTGTGCACCTACGGCTCGACCAATACTAACAATTTCTGGTATTAGCGATGAACGTAATGATTTGTCCTCCATATCATGCACAAAACTACGGTCGATTTTAAGGTAGTCAGGTGAAATAGCTTTGATACTTCCCAGATTGGAATACCCAGTTCCAAAATCGTCTACCGCCAATAAAAAACCCTTTGCTCGAAGCTTCGCCATTTCGATTACCATACTGTCTTGATAATGCTGCTCCAAAACCTCCAATTCAAAACGTAAGCCATTATGAGGATGTGCTTGTAATGATTCATCAAATAATCTACACACGTTGACGCTCACCATGTTATTTGGGAAGAAGTTAAATGCGACCTTAAATTCTGTGAGTTCAGGTATTTTTTCTGCCAACTCTCTCAGTGATTTTCGAACGACCAATTGATCCAGTTTCCACGTTAGTCCTCGATCAATAATGGCCGGTATTGCTACATCCGGAAATATAATCGAGTTACCGTCACGAAGTCGCATCAGCACCTCACATCCAACGGGGTGTTGAGTGGTTAGGTCAATGATCGGTTGGTACATGCAAAGAATATTCTCCTCAGTTAATAACCGATTAATGCGATATTTCAATTCTCCCCAACGAATGAAAATTGGTTTGAATGCATGGTACAACAGGGTCCCAATTAATAACGCCAACAACCACGCTATACCTAATTTATCACCGTAATTTTTCCAAAATAGGTTTAATGGAACGACGGTTTGTACAACAGTGGTTGCTCCAGGAGCGCGTGTAGTCATTACAAATGTCAGATCATCCCATTGAAAACGATGCATGCTGGCTTCAACGAATTCATTTGATTCAAATTGTTGTTGCCATTTCTGAGGCATGTTTCCGGCTTGCCAAATCGTAATTAATTTATCTGGAAAAGCATGTTTCAAAGAGCTGGCTCCACTACTCAAAATTCCGTCCATTGCTAACGGGTTAATCACAACGTTAAATCGCCCCAAGCGCACAATTTCTGCACGAACCTCTGGCTGCGCCACCAATAGCTTTCCGACTTGCACGTTGAAATGTATGATTTCACCATTCGCCGCTCTGGCAGTGGCATCTGGAGCAGGTACAACCACTGGTTCAGGTAGCAAACCAGTAATACTGGTACATATAAGACGACCCTTATCATCAAATACACCTACATCACCGATATATCTTTTCTGAAATAACAATTCGCGCACCTTTCGCAAGTTCGCGTCCGAACAGACTGGTTCAAAATTTTTATTTAAATCGACTAAGGTTTGATAGGATTCTTCGCGAATTGCTGCAAATTGATCCATAGCAATTTGCTGTCCATTTTCAATGTCATGCCATTGAAAATGGACAGCGATCAAACCGATACCAAACAATGAAACGAATATGAAAAGCAACGCGACAATCAACGCTGTTTTTTTTGCATGGTTAGCAATGACAGGTCTAAACATCTGTGTTCTGGATTAGTGGGTGGGCGGCCATGCGGAATATTTATGGTTTTCGGTTGTGGTTCAAATAGAGTAGCATTTCTATATTGCAAGTCAATTAATGACTTGTGAAAACCCTATCAATGAAAATAATTGCATTGAGACCAATGAAATCGTATATAAAAAAGCCATATTGCTTCAGCCAAGCCATCATGAAACTGTAAAGTTAAAAATGTTTTAAAGGCATTTAAAATTAGTAATATGTAACCATTTCATGCTTACAACATGCCTTCATATTTAAGGAGAGCGGCGCCAGCAGCCACAATATTTTAAATTTGCATTTAGTAAATGTTTTTCCTGGCGACCGATAAGGCTGTCAACGTGAACAATTGCCAACTGCTAGAGACGTTCAGGTGAAATGTCTGTCGAGTTGGAGCTGGAAAGCAGTCAGGGTACTTAATACCCGTTGGGGCAATAAAGCCACATTATTTAAAGCTTTGACAATTCTATAAATTCCCCTGTGGAAAATATGATAGATTCTAGTGCTCTTCATACTACGAATTTATAGTCAACTGAAGCCCTGTTGAATCATAGGTTAGAGGATTGTTCACACCATTGGGAGATATCTTGTCCAAAGAAAAAGATAAAAGCGGCCAGATTAGCACTTCATTTTTTATAGACATTATTATTTTTGTCAGCTCATATTTTCCATTATTTTTGATTTTATTGGTTAAGGATATTAAATCTGGATTGATGTGTTGCACATTAAAGATAGAGACTAATCCTGATTTCTATCTTTGCCATCCGTGGTGGTCCTTCGGTCTATTTGGCATATCCTTTCTGTGCTTGATCTTGTTAATTTTTTTGCGTAAATATTTGTTCTCATCTGACAGAGGTGGAAGAAGTGTCGTGCTTATTTCATGTAAGCGCGTTCGTGGAGATATGCTTAATTTCACCATTCCATTTTTGGTTGGTTTGATCGGATTCAATTACGAATCATGGCAACAAACGGCGGCATTTCTTATATTCATGTTTTTCATGTTTTTGTTCTTAAGAAAAGATGAAAGCATAATGTTGAATCCAATGTTTTTACTGCTTAATTTGAAATTGTATAGAGTGGAATCGCAGCGAATGGCTGGCGAACGGAAAGAAACTGTAGATGTATTAAGCATAGGCGACTTAGTATTGTCGGAGTCCATAGTTAAAATAAAACAAGTGCGCGGCGTGAGTTTTATTTTGGAAAATTCTAAAACCTAAAATATAGATTGTTGATCATGAACGACGTACTTGTACCAATACCCGTCAAAGAAGTCATGGAGGCTGAAGAAATCGATCAAGCAACATTAGATATTAAGCTTGCCGCCCTAAAAGCTGTTGATTTAACTACGGCAACTATTGCAGTGTATGTTGTGGAGATCAGTAAAATAAATAAGGTATTGAGATGTAAGCACGCGAAACTGTTGGAATGTGATCCTGCATTGCTGGCCCGATTCGGAGGCTACGTGACTTCGAGCATTGTGGAAAATTCCCACATTTCAAATTTGACGGAAATTACGACAAACCAAGACAATCGTTTTTTTTACATCAACAGTTCCGAAACTGATTTTCCTCAGATATTGACTACATTGCATCCGCCGCAAGAAAAAGAAGACGTAAGTCAAGTTTCTGGATTGGATGAATTGAAAAAATTTAATGCTTACGTTATAGAAATTTATCGGGGCGCGAATTTGTCTCCGTTATATGGATTTCGATATATTTCACAATCATGGAGCCCAAAAAATTCTTCGGGCGGATTTTTTAAACTTAACAATGACATGGTGGCTGTATTTGATGACTCTCCAATTTTTAGAATCGATTCATATTTAGATTTTATTGCATTGGGTGAAGACCTGTTCATAATGGACTGTGCAAAATTCGAAATGGCAATGCAATATAAAGATCGACTGATTGAGAGGAAAAGTGAAACCGTTACCGAAATAAAAGAAAGTAATATTTTTGTCACTGACGGAGAGTCTATTTTTTCCTCAGTCATTGGCACAGATAAACATTTTTTGAGGCAATTATCTTCTGTTCAGAAAAAAGGTTTTTACAAGGACCCAATTTGGGTCGGCAAACTTAGAAATGAAGCGCAGGCAGCTGGCAATTGGCTACTTGAGTTTGATGCAGCGGGGAAAATTGTTGTTAAAGAAGAAAGGGAATATGTTCGTGAGCTACTCACAGTTCTTCAAAATAAACGTGTTCAAACAGTAGTCGACAAACACATTTTTGACGTGGACGGGGAATTGATGATTCAAGTTACGCGATAGTTTCTTATGGTATCGGCGATGTCATCAGATTAAGTTAGGTAAATTTGATCACTTTATCTGATTGAAAACAACACGAGTTCAAGCCAAAAGATAATAAATTTCCGGGAGGATGCCTATGACCGCCTTAGACGGTCTGTGTCTAACTGCAATGAATTCACCTTTAATGCCCATACTGTTATGCAAAACGGTAGTGATGCAAATACCGAATATGAGCTGACCAAGCGTCAATAATTTATACAAAAAAAAGCAACCATGAAAACGAAAGTAGTTATTGAAAAGGCAAGTGCCCATTTGCGAGAATTGCCAGGACATATCTTTGATGTGGTCAATGTTTCAAAGCCGGTGTCACCGGAAGCCGCAGTTAGTTTAGCAAAAGTGGTTTCGAAGCTTTCACCAATGGTAGGTAACATGATTGAATTCAATACCTGTGAGTTTTTGAATGACAAGGAAGAATTCAAGACATTTGGAAAATGGAAGCGGCAAGACCCGGGTTTCCCAGATGTGATTTTCGAAGGAAATGTATCACCGACGCCCGGCTTTGAGATTAAAGCTTGGTTCCCATTAGCCACCGAGATAACCGCAAGATTTAAAGATAGCCAAAATCATTTCTTAGATGATAAAACATATGTTGCGATGATAGCTTGGCTGCCGGAGTTTTTAATTTTCGGGCGTCCAAAAATTATGGGCGTAGTTATCGCGTCAGGCGATTCGGTGGCGAAGGCTCGTGATTCGCATTATCATAAACCGCCCAATTACATAGTAATGGAACCAGAAGATACCACGAAGCGCGCGCGTAACCTTCAGCAAACAAATACAAACGGATATAAATGGCAGGCGTCAGAAGATAGCGCCCTTGAAGCCTCACGAAAAAATGAAGCTAAAGCTATGATGGCAACTTGGAACGGAAATCCGGAACAATATTTAGCCTCAGCAGATTATCAAGATAAACTCCGTGAATTGATGGGTAAGTTCAAATATCGTCTTGATACCAATTTTGCCAAGATGGATCGAATTGGTCATGAGGGAATAGAAAAATTTGCTAACGAGATTTATAGCCAGGAATTTCACGGAATGACAATTGGCCAGTGGAATTCACTACTTTCAAGTGGAAACGAGCATGCGATTAAGCAAGCACTCGCAACCCACTTGGGAATTACAGATGTTGATTCTGAGCAGGCTTTATTAAAGTAAATCTACTCTGGTTTTATGTAAAACGGCTCAATGCAAGTTGAAAATAGGCTGCGTCGATCTCACCACCATACGCGATGCGACCAGTTTGTCTAGCTGCCAAAGACGCAGTAAACAACCCCCCAAAAGGTTCCCATACTACGTCGTTTTGCTCAGAGGATGCTTCAATAATATTTTTCATTAAATCTAATGGTTTTTGATTTAAATGAGCTGCCTTCGAGGCTTGTTCTGGTACTTTTATTCGTTCAACCCCTTTTAACGATGGACGATCCCATACATTAGTCCAGCCATGTGGGCAGTTGAATTTTGATCGCATGCCGGTCCACTCATGCAGTGTCATTGGACTGATACCGTTGGCAGAGAAATATGGCTTTCCTTCAGGTTTTCCATGTTCGTTTGCATACATTACCAACTTGATGAATTTTTCAGGTGGCGGAAAATACCATAGGTGCCCTTGGTCCAGATACTTTCTTGTTGCGACGTCTTTAACATCGCACGCCGTGTTTGCTTCTCTGAATTTCAATCCAGTTCGTTTCCATTCGTGATGAAGCCAGTGCTGTAGGGTCATACCCTGTATTTTTGCTTCGAAGACATATTGAACGCAGACTTCAGAAACGACTGGAAAACGGCGAATGGTTGAAGTGTTTACGTTTCCTGCGATGTGAGCCTTACCTTTATTCCAGATATTCGCGTTAGCATATCTCCAACCATTTTTTTCAAGCGTAGAATGGGTTGCTGCCCATCCAATTTCGGAATTCCAAAACCACAATGTAGTTTGAGGTGTTGCTAGCTTGCTCCATGCCTCGATATGCGGCTCATACCATTGAGCAATACTCAAATGGTCCGATGTATCACCCTCAAATCCTAGAACTCCATAGGCCCCATCAGATACAATTACTGTTGGGCTTTTCCAGTTAGAGTAATGGTCAAGACTATTTCCGTGGAAAAGATGAGTGTTTTCGTCTTCCCATGAATTTATTTCAAGCGCGCTTTCGAGCTTCAATGCTTTGCTTCTGCCTACCGTACTTGTCGGTAAATTTTTTCTAATCTCATCCATTATTATCCTGTTTATTGCTCTTCTGAAATCAGCGATGCCGATAGCGGCGAGGGAACATTAATCCTATATTGCCATTTTTACATCGATGAATTTGCTAAAAGAATCAAACATGGCGTCCGCACATGACTGGTAGCAAGGCCTAGAATTATATCAACATTCGCTAACAGTACGTCGTAAGTTTTGAGATTGTGACGACTCGCTGCTTGCTCAATATTCACCTGGCATCAATAGTGTGGTTGATGAACGGTCTGCCTCGGTGATGATCCAGATTTTTGTATCAGTGCTGATTTGATAGCTGGAAAATATTCGCAGGCCATGGACAATGCCGGTTACATTTTGTTCTTTGTCTTCCTTGCATAAGTCACCCCAATCACCTGTCACATGCCGGTGGATTAAATTGGTTGGTAATACCTCATGTTCAGATAAGGCTTTTAATGCACCTAGTGTCGCCACGACGTGACCTAAAGTGAATAGAGGTTCACTCATCTCAGTTCCATTTTTACGTTTATCTGCATCATCAATTCCAAATTTGACCGGACATGAAAAATCAATGCCACAGGAAAATTATTTCCTGTGGGCTAGTTGATCCATGATTGACTGCTAAAGGTTAATGATTTGGTGAACGATGGGTTGAATGCCATCGGCATTTTTGCGGAGCATTGAAGCAAAGAAGGAAACGATCAAACGATTTTTCTTCACTTCCAGCTTGTTGATTTCCCGGATTTTTGATGAATCAAATGGTTTGCCGGGTTTGATATTTTCAATGGTGATTTTGACGAGTGCTGTACGTTCAGCATCCAACTCAGCAATTGCTTCACGCAATTTATCTGTGCTGGACGTTTCATCCGGAGCTGGGTTTGTTGAATTTTCAGTGGTGGTTCCGGCAGCTTGCTTTTTATCGGTCGGTACTGTGAGAGTGGACGATTTTTTATCGATGGCGGCATTCATGGGTATTTCTCCTGTTAAATTGTCAATACGACAAGAGCAATACTATCCAGCCTTTCAAAAAACGTACATATTTTTATTGCATAAAATCAACTATTTTTGTAAATTTATCTAATTTCGTACAAATTCTGGGTAATTTGGGGGACAACACCATCGATATTTAGTTATACATATAACAGTAGTGTGTTGTCTCTCTGGCGGCTCAAAATAGTTGAAATTACATTACATTATTAATACTTAAAAGCTAAGGCAACTTTATGAATTTCCAAATTCCAAAATTCAATCTAAATAAACAAAATGACCTAATGAATCAAATCGGCGAGCAAGCGCATCGGAAAAATAATCCTGTTATCGATGTATTTGCATCACTGCGAGATTATGCGCAGGAATTCGAATCAAGTTTAGATGAGCAACATGAAGTCGGGGCACGCTTGGTCTCTTTTGGCAGCACGATTACGTTTCATGTTCGACAAATCGGATATTCAAAACCAAATATAATTACTTTCGATGGCACTACTGATGAAGGAGATCGAGTAAAACTCGTACAACATGTTTCTCAATTAAGTGTCCTGTTCATCGCACTTCCGTTGAAAGTTGAAACAAAGAAAAGATCAATTGGGTTTATTTCGAATTAATACAATCCTATAAAACTTTTTAGGGAAAAAATACAAATATGCGGCTTACAAAACTGGAAGTGGCATCCCATCAGCTGAGAGTGGCAATCACACTTTTTCTAACCGGCGATTACCTATGTTCACTTACTCTAGCCGGTGCTGCTGAAGAAATACTCGGGAAATTATCTGAGCGAGCAGGATTACCAGTAGCAGTTGATGAAATCACCAAATATCACGCCGATGATATTGATGATGCAATTCCGGGAAGCCAGCGAAAAAAAGTTTTGATGAATATTCTGAACAACGGCAGAAATCAGGTTAAACATGCTAATGATCCGAGCGAGACTCATTTTTTGATTGAGCAAATATGGCCACTTCAGATGATCATGAGGGCGCTGCCAATGGCCTTACGTCTTGGTGCACCTATGTCAGACTCAAAGTTAAAAATGGACAACTGGATTTCAGCTAATTTTGAAATTTTTGAATAGAACAAATTTAAAACTACGAGAAATTACCACGCTTTCGAGGTGAGGCCAGGTCAAATTTTTGAAGCAGTCGATATTTTTTAAGGTCTTTTTCGAAATAGAAAATGTGAAATATGCCTGATGATGAATCTGCATTCCATTTATTGCAGCAATAATCGGAGGGAATTACTGAACTGCGCGGAGTTTGATAATCTTCAAAAACTCCATCTTTAATTTGGGAGCTTGATAGCAATTGACCAATCTGGTAGCGATTGTGCATAGCACGTTGCGTTTGCTGCGGAATTGTCAAAGATCGCTCTTTTGATGATCGAGTCATGGGACTTTTTCGCATGAATTCCGGCGACACAGATTCCTTTTTTGTCTGAACCGGCGGCTTCTCTTGAAAAGATTGATCGCGTTGCCAGGTCTAGATAATGTAATCCAGCAGTCGAGAATTCAGAACTGGATACTGGGGCCGCAAATGCTCTGAAACAGCCTGAATTAATTTGACTGCTTCGACTTCATTAACATCTTCACCAACGGCATTTTCAATAAATCGCAAAATCATTCTGTCAGGTTTTACCATCTGGTCATCACCGGACAGCATTAATAAATAGCGATATGTCGCCTCACCAATTCCATGAATCGAGGTAATAGCTTTGATTAATTTTTGTTGTTGCTCGGCGTGATTTAACCAGTGATGGATATCCTGAAAAGTTTGAATCTCAAGGCCATTAAACGTCTCAAGCAATTCCAGAAGTATTTAGGCTTTTGTACGACCAGATGTTACAGATCGATTCTGAAAAACATTTTCGATAAAATACTGAATTCCTTCATTTTTTATTTTTTGAATCAAATCCGATACGGATTCTTGATTTTCTGGCGGTGGCAGATGGTCCCTAGGAGATCGGAAAATCGGTAATTCATATTTTTCACAATAACGCTGAACGACATTTTGAACTGATGGATATTTTGCCTGTGATGAAAATACAGCATCGATCATAGCCAATGGAAGGCTGTGATTAAAAAACTCATCGCCTAAAATTATTTTGTTGAATTTATCAGCCAAATTTTGCGAGACAAATTCAATTAATCTGCGCTCAACATTCATCTGCATTTTGCATTCAATGTATATCGTCGATGGTTAAAATCTCCTCCATGATCAATGACAATACCATTGGATATCAACTGATCCATTAATTCGATTCCGGCTGAATAACCGACCCGAAGATGTCGTTGGATTAGTGATATGCTGATTTCAGAGAAACATACGCGGACAATTTCTTCAGCCTTGATTATTTGCTTATCCATGTAAAAACTTTTCCAGTGCAGTAGTGGGTTCAATTTAAAGGGGACAACACAATCAGTAAATTATTATAACTATTGAAGTGTTGTGTTGTCCTCTCTGGAAAATTGCCGGTGCTAACTCATTTTCATAATAGTTAAATACTAGACTTAATGAGCTAGCACCTCATAAATATTTTCAATAATGGACAGGCACATATTTTTTCCATGCTTCGATCCAGTTTTCTAACATAGACATCTGACAATCGGCCTGATTATTCACAAAGCGAATGGTGGGGAATTTATCCGAATGAAATGAAACAACAGATTGTCCGGGGATTACCTAATTTTTGTATAGCCAAAAGTGCCTGGACAAGAAATTTCGATTTCACGACCGACGCCGTTCATCAATCCTTTTACTTTGAGATTTCCAAAGTAGGGGGCCACACCATTGAGTTGCCCCTCACTCATTCCGTCGATTGATGTAATAAGGGCAGTTTGCGAACTCCATGAATCCCGCTTAACCCAGAATCCAGCTTTATTGCCATTGGCAACATACATTTGGTATATATTTTCCACCATGTTTCCCTGTCAATTTTGCCTGCATTTCACTTTAATAAATCCCTGTTTATAGAATAAGTCACCAATTTCTGAGCCGAAAATCTACCGACACCACGCACCATTTCTACTCTTCAATTCTTGAATAGAACCAGATTGCCATGCGCGGTGAAGACATTTTTAAAACAGTTCAATATCAACTATGATTAGTTGAAATCGAATAAAAATATTCAGTGATTCGTATAGCGTTCGTTCAAATCATTGAGCATTGGCAGTGTTTTAATTTGTTCAATAACATCAGCAACACGTCCGATTTGAAGTTCTAGATTTTCAGCCACATTATCACCGTCAGCGATGAGATGTAATACTTCAGGGTTATCTTTGTTTGGCTGAATTATTCTGATTGTTCCGGTTGGTGATGCCATAATAAAAAAACGATCCTGCGGGTTTGGCTTCAATTTGTATTTGGATGAAATGTGTTCAGTGATTTCAGATTTGGTGAGTCCTTTATCTTCCAAGTTTGCACGGAGAGAAGCTAGTATGGCTGGCTTTTCAATATAACCACCGGGAAACATATAAATGCGGAAGACGATTCGTTTAACTTGTTGGCTCAACATTGACCGAACATCGTGTAATTCATCACCGGAAAGTTGATTCATTTGCTCAATGAATTCATCCAAATTTGTGCGTACAAGCTGAATATCAATTTTTGCATGAGCGATTGACTCATGTTTTTTTCGTGCAAATTGCAGATCGTTTTCAATTTGCATTCGCTCATGCTCAAGTTGATTAAGGCGATTTTCGAATTGTTGGAATTTCGCACCTTCCTCAATCGCATTCATGATGTTCAATTCTTTATTTTTGATTGAATCGATTGATGCCTTCATGAGCACCATATTATTTTCAAGTTCAGCAGTTTCAGATTCGGCACGGGCATTGGGCTTCAGAAAATTATCTAAATCCAGTCCTCGACAGTATGTCAAAACGCTTCGTTCTAAATAGGTATACTCCCAAGGGATATACAAACAATTCTTACCTGCTTTTGCAGTTGAGCAAACCAGTAATTTACCTTTTGGACCCGCGCTTCCCTTGTTCATGTAAACCATCGAACTCTTGCAATAGCCACAACGGACAAGGCCAGAAAATAAATTTGAAACTCCAACTCCTTTGCGACCTGCACCATGAGTTAATCGGGATTTCCGGGAGGCATGTGCCAAAGTAAAGGTTTCGTCTGAAACGATGCGAGGAAAATAATCTGGAATTGGTTCGCCTTCTGGCACCCGTTTGCCATTCAACTCACTGTGCATTTGGAATTCACCGATTACAGCACGATTGTGCAGAATTTTTTGCAGATATGAATCGTGCCACATGCCTTTGCCGCGAACACTGAACGGAGGGACATTCTGCTGATTTAGTCTTCTGGTAATCGTTCCAGTGCCAATGCCGTTTTTGGTCCATTCAAAAATATCTTGAACCAATTTCACTCTGTCTGGAATTGGCAAATATTCCGTTTTGTCTTCATTTAACGTGAGCCAGCCCGGAGCAGTGATCGTTAATTTCTTATTGCCAATGTTCGCACGTTTTGAAACCCATGCAGCTTTTAATCGCTTACTCTTGATCAGTGACTCTTCATGAGCACGAGACATAATTGCAATTGAAATAATAATATCGGTGAATTGTTTATTAATTTTCTCTTTGCTGTATTCCATGCCATCAGCGAGTGTGACCAGAATAATGCCTCTATTCACGATGGCCATGAAAATTTCTAGGGCATCAGTAATTTTCGCCCTTGATATTCTGTCAAGTGATTCAACAAGTAGATAAGACCCAATTGGCACTAAACCTGATTCAACCGCTTTTAGGAATACGCCTAGTTGTCCATCGCGAACATTCGATCTATCGTATGCTGATACGCCAAGGTCTTTATAGGTAAGACGTTCATCTAAAATTAAACCTTTTGACTGAGCATAGGCTAAAGTTAGTTCATATTGGCGTTTGAAGGAATCACCGTGTTGCTGTTCAGGTGTCGAGAACCGTATATAGGAATATGCTTTTGGGGATGTTTTCACTGAACATTGATGCTGGTTATATTAAGGGTTTAATATATCACAGGGTTAAATGCCAGGGTCATACATGATCGGTAAAATATGGGTTTATTAAGACCCAAGGTTACCATCGTCGGCCTGCCTGACACCGAGGTTCGGGAAGCCAAAGACCGGGTGCGCGCCGCGCTGCAAAACGCCCAATTTGATTTTCCGAATCGCCGTATTACCGTCAATCTGGCTCCGGCAGACCTCCCCAAAGAATCGGGTCGTTTCGATTTGCCCATTGCATTGGGGATTCTGGCCGCATCGGAGCAGATTCCCACCGACAACCTGCACAATTACGAATTCGCCGGTGAGTTGTCGCTCTCCGGTGCTTTGCGCCCGATCCGTGGCGCACTCGCCATGACCTACGCCATGTGTGCCAACAATAAATCGATTGCATTCATTCTTCCCAGAGCTAACGCTGCCGAAGCCGCGCTGGTGGAACAGGCCAGAATTTATCCGGCCGAGTCGTTGTTGCAGGTGGTCGCGCATTTCGCCGCGCAGTGCCCGGAGTCAAAACTGACGCGTCACACCCCGGTGCGGCAAACAGCGTTGCCGCGTTACGCAGATTTTTCAGAAGTCAAAGGGCAACAGACCGCCAGGCGGGCATTGGAAGTGGCGGCCTGCGGTTCGCATAGCGCGCTGCTGATAGGCCCGCCCGGCACCGGCAAATCGATGCTGGCCAGTCGTTTTCCCGGTATCCTGCCCGGCATGAGCGAGGAGGAAGCATTGGAAGCGGCGGCAGTTCAGTCCTTGTTACGTGGTTTTTCTGCGGCGCATTGGAAGGTCCGGCCGTTTCGCAGCCCGCATCACACCGCGTCGGCTGTGGCGCTGGTTGGCGGTGGCGGTGCAGTGCGTCCTGGAGAAATTTCGCTGGCGCACCATGGCGTGCTGTTTCTGGACGAACTGCCCGAATTCGACCGGCGCGTGCTGGAGGTATTGCGCGAGCCGCTTGAATCGGGGCGCATCACCATTTCACGTGCTGCACGGCAAGCCGATTATCCGGCGCGCTTTCAGCTGATTGCTGCGATGAATCCGTGTCCCTGCGGGTATCTGGGACACAGCAATGGCAAATGTCGTTGCACACCTGATGCGATCAGTCGCTATCAGGGCAAAATTTCCGGTCCGCTGTTGGACCGGATCGACATGCAGGTTCAGGTCGCTGCACTGCCCCATGCGGATCTGGTCAGACAGGCCGATGGTGAACCAAGTGCTGTCATTCAGGCTCGGGTTGAGCGTGCGCATGCGTTGCAAATTGCCCGTCAAGGGAAAGCCAACAATGCCTTGAGCACGGTTGAAATTGAACGGTATTGCGATCCTGATCCGCAAGGCAGAGAGTTGTTGCACAATGCCATGCAACGGTTAAACTGGTCGGCCAGGTCGTACCACCGGGTGTTGAAAGTCTCGCGCAGCATCGCCGATCTGGAACGGGAAGAGCGGATTCAGCGCAACCACATCGCCGAAGCCATCAGTTACCGGCGTGCGCTGAAAGAACACTAAAAAGGAGCACAGCATGACCTATGTATTTCCACCTGAAGCAATGACTTCGTTGAATGTCGCCCACAGTGCGACCAAGTTTGCGGTGCGGCGCGTGTATTGCGTAGGTCGCAACTATGCTGCCCATGCGCGGGAAATGGGCACTGACCCAACGCGTGATACGCCATTTTTTTTCTGCAAGCCGGCCAATGCCGTGCTGCCGGTGCAAGATGGCCAGACCGCTGATTTGCCCTATCCGGGCCAGACCACGAATTTTCATCATGAGGTCGAACTGGTGGTGGCAATCGGTAAGCCCGGCACCAATATTCCGGTGGAAGAAGCCGGACATCATGTCTGGGGATATGCAGTCGGGCTGGACATGACGCGACGCGATTTGCAGGGGCAGATGAAAGACAAGGGCAAGCCATGGGAAATCGGCAAGGCCTTTGATCATTCCGCGCCCATGGGGGATCTTTATCCGGTCAGTAAAGTGGGTATTCAAACCAGTGCGGCTATTTATCTGCAGGTCAACGGCGTGGAACGGCAGCGCAGCAATATTGATCAGATGAGCTGGTCGGTGCCGGAGATCATCAGCCATTTATCGCGTTATTTTGAATTGATGCCAGGTGATCTGATCATGACCGGAACACCGGAAGGCGTGGGTGCCGTTGTGGGCGGGGATTTGATTGAAGCCGGGATTGATGGGCTGGGGAGTGTTCGGGTCAGGGTAGTCTAAACAATGCAGTCGACAGCTGAGTGGGTTCAGATTCAGGACAAATACCATTCCAGCATCAGCTTGATATTAAACCCGGCCATACCCAAACCCAGTCCGGACATGATCACGAAGGTACCGAATTTACCGGCTTTGGATTGCCAGGCCAGGTGGCAGATGATGAACAGCATGAACAGCATAAAAGCGCCAAGGCAGAAGGTCATGCCAAAGTGGGAGATTTGTTCTTCAGAGTAGCCAAACATGAGAAAAGATCGCGGAAGTTATTTTAAGCAATGTTAACACATGGCATGCTGCGCCGCAACAATTAATATATTAACTTAAGCTGAAATTTGCAGAAATTGGACGCAGTTCGCGGAAGATGGCCGGAAATATTCAGTCTGTTGCAGCGCAGAAAATCAGAGTGATGTGGAAAGGCGGAACAGTGATGTCCCGCCTTTTTTGATGGCGTCAGTTGTAGCGCGTCAGATTCAGTTCGCTGGCGTCAATCGATGGCGTTTTGCCGGAAATAATATCGGCCAGTACGCTGCCGGAACCACAGGACATGGTCCAGCCCAGCGTGCCGTGTCCCGTATTCAGGAACAGATTCGGCACTTTGGTCGCACCCACCAGTGGTGTACCGTCCGGCGTCATTGGACGCAGACCGGTCCAGAAGCTGTCATGCTCCAGATCACCGGCACCTGGGAACAGATCGTTGAGCACCATCTCCAGGGTGTGCTGACGTTTGGCTTTGAGGTTGGTATTAAAGCCGACCAGTTCGGCCATACCGCCAACGCGGATGCGATCATCGAATCGGGTAATTGCAATCTTGTAGGTCTCATCCAGAATGGTCGAAACCGGGGCTTTGTCGGCCGAAATAATCGGCACAGTGATGGAATAACCTTTGACCGGATAAACCGGAATATCCAGAATACCGGACAGCAGGTTGGTCGAATACGAACCCAGCGCCACCACATACGCATCGGCAGTGACATTGTCACTGCCGCATTGCACGCCGGAGATTTCCTTGCCGCTCAGGTGCAGCGCGTCAATACTGACGCCGTAGCGGAATTTCACGCCAAGTTTTTCAGCCATGTCGGCCAGCGTGGTGGTGAACAGCTGGCAGTCGCCGGTTTCATCATTGGGCAAACGCAGGCCGCCCTTGAGTTTATGCATTGAAGCAGCCAGACCGGGTTCGACATCGGCCAAATGTTCTGCGGTAAGCAGTTGATAAGGTACACCGGCCTTTTCCAGCACCGCGATGTCTTTTTGCGCCGACTGGTACTGTTCCTCGGTACGGAACAACTGCAACGTACCTTGTTGACGGCCTTGATACTGAATATTGGTTGCAGCGCGCAGATCCTTGAAGCAGTCACGACTGTATTCGGCCAGATGTACCATGCGCTGCTTGTTGACGGCGTAATGCGACACCGAGCAGTTGATCAGCATGTTCCACATCCAGCGCAGTTGGAACAGGGTGCCGTCCGGTGCAATCGACAGGGGGGCGTGTTCCTGCAACATCCACTTCAATGCTTTGAGCGGGATGCCGGGTGCAGCCCATGGCGCGGCATAGCCGGGCGAAATCTGGCCGGCATTGCCGAAACTGGTTTCCAAAGCAGGTCCCGGCTGACGATCCAGCACGGTGACATCATGACCGGCCAAAGCCAGGTAATAGGCACTTGTGACACCGATCACACCGCTACCCAAAACAACGACACGCATGGTTTCTCCCAATATAAAACTAATTTCCGCTATATTAGTGCCTTAAAGATAGTTTTAGTTATTAAAAATACGAAAATTTTCAGCAATTAGTTATGCGAATTCATAAAAACGCGGTGCGGACATTGGACAAGCTGGATCGTAAAATTCTGGCGCTGCTGCAAAAAGACGGCCGTTTGTCCATGAAAGATCTGGGCGAGCAGGTTGGTCTGTCAATTACACCCTGCATTGAACGGGTCAAGCGCATGGAGCGCGACGGCATCATCAGCGGTTATTACGCACGGGTCAATCCGGCTGCGCTCGGCGCCTCACTGCTGATGTTCGTGCAGATCACGCTGTCCAATAAATCCGGTGAAATGTTTGAACAGTTCCGGCGTGAAGTGTTGCGTATTCCGCAGGTGCTGGAATGTCATCTGGTCTCGGGTGATTTCGATTACATCATCAAGGCGCGCATTCAGGAGATGAGCGAGTATCGCAAACTGCTCGGTGATATCCTGTTACAGCTGCCCGGTGCAGCACAGTCGAAAAGTTATGTGGTTATGGAAGAGATCAAAGAAACATTGATGTTGAGTGTCGAAGATTAGATAGCCGATGCCGGGAGCCATTTAATCAGGTATGACGGGAACACTTGGTCAAAAGCGGACACTTGCTTTGCCAATGCAATATAGCTATATTCCCAGCAATTCTTGGCAGACACATAAAAACTAAAAGGAAGTATTTTGGCAGATGAACATTATTCGACGCCCCCGGCGACACTGCTTGATGTAGCACGCGCAGCAGGGGTATCGGCCAGTACCGTTTCCCGCATTCTGAATGGCACAGCCAAGGTTGCCGATGCCAAGCGCCTGAAGGTACTGGAAGCGATCAAGGCATTGAATTTTACGCCAAACCACATGGCGCAGAATCTAAAAAGTGGCAATTCCATGACCATCGGCATCGTGGTGCAGGATATTTCCAGTCCTTTTTTTGATGAAGCCCTGCGCGGTGTCGATGACGGACTCAAAGGTACCGGATATACCTCAGTCATCGTTTCAGGTCACTGGAATGCCGAAGAAGAAGAAGACCGGATTCGGCTGCTGCTGGCGCGCAAGGTGGATGGCATCATTCTGCTGTCTGGTCGCATCTCTGATGAGACGGTGCTGCGCTTTTCCAGCCGCCGTCCGATCGTTTCAACCGGACGCAGCATGCAAACCAAATCTGCCATCGGCTTCAAAATCGACAATGAATATGGCGCATGGATGGCAGTGAATCATCTGATCGGGCTCGGACACCGGCGCATTGCATTTGTATCCGGCCCGGTTGACCATTCCGATGCTGAAGATCGCCTGAAAGGCTATGAGCGCGCATTAACGGAAGCCAATATTGCCATTGACCGAAAGCTGATTGCCGAAGGAAATTTTCATGAAGCCTGCGGTTTGAACGCCGTCAACCACCTGTTTGAAATGCGCCAGCAGTTTACGGCAATCTTCGCAGCGAATGATCTGAGTGCGTACGGTGTGCGGCTCGGGTTGTATCGCAAGGGGATACGCGTTCCTGAAGATATTTCCTTGGTCGGATTCGATGATTTGCCCGGATCCGCTTATACGGCGCCGCCGCTGACGACGATCCGCCAGCCGATGTACGACATGGGTCGCATCGCAACTCATGCCCTGTTGACGATCATTGATGGCAAACAGGCGCAGTGGGAAATCCCGCCGGTAGAACTGATCGTGCGCGAGACAACGCGTCGGCGCTGATTGGCTGCCAGTCCCTGGCTGTCCTGTGAAAACTGTTCAGTCGCCTCATACGCAAAGCAAAAAAGGCAGCATGGTTGTCCATGCTGCCTTTTTTGTTTGTCGTGGCTGAAGAAATCAACAGCCTGACGAGAAAGGGATTAATCCAGTTTCCAGGCAAATTCCACTTTGGCCCACAGTGCATCCGGTTTGCCGTCTTTCATGCCCGGTTTGAACTTGCACTGGCTGAACGCATTCAGGGCAGCCTTGTCCAGTGCTTTGCTGCCACTGGATTTTTCGATTTTAGAATCAGCAACATGGCCATCTGGTGGGACCAGAAATAACAATGCGACAGTACCTTGTTCTTCGTTAATCAACGCAGCTTTGGGATATTTCGGTGCTTCGCAGGATTTGCTGTCGAGAACTGGCGCTACTTCGGAGGCAAAGGTGCTGGCAGACGCACACAGCAGTAAGGCAGAGGCAACAGCGGCAAACAAAGATTTCATTAATAAATTCCTATTGATCAGTAATTAATTCAAATTACTTGAGGGTTAAAAGATCCAGAAATCGTTAACGGCAGGGGCGACAGGTACTTTAATGCCGTACGGCAACTTTTATTAAAAGGATATTTTGTTCGGTGTTTTTAAAAATTACCGATAAAAACTCGCGCCAGGAACGAAAAAGACAGGGATAATTCCAAGCGATGGGATTGCTTCTCAGGCATTTTCCAATAGTCTTTAGACACGGAAATTGTTTTTTCATTACGCCTTCATCACTGCCATGATTGCAGCGAAGCCAATAAATACGGTGCCGGTTACCCGATTGAACATCTTCAGGATGCTGGCCCGTTTCAAATAGACCGACAGTTTTTGACCGCCGAACGCGTAAACCAGATACCAGCTGGTTTCAATGACCACAAATGTACCCAGCAGAATGCCAAACTGCGGCAACTGCGGTAGCGCGGGATTCAGAAATTGTGGAAAAAATGCCGCTGCAAACAGCAATGCCTTCGGATTACTTGCTGAAGTCATGAAGCCGGTTTTGAAAAGTGACTGTGCCGATGGCTGTGTAACGCCGACCTCGGTAGTCATGTCCGCCTTAGCTTTGACCGGAGCCCGATAAATTCGTACACCCAGATACACCAGATAGATTGCGCCACCCCAGCGCAAGAAATCAAAGACGGCTGGCGCACTGCGCAACAGCACACCCAACCCGGCAGCTGAAGCGGTCTGCATGAGCAATAAAGCAGTCAGACAACCCAATGCCCCCCACACTGCCGAATGAATATTGAACCGGACGCTCTGACTTAAAATCAGCAGCATATTCGGACCCGGCGTGGCGGAAATGAAAAAAGTGGCGGTGGCAAACAGCCACCAGGTATGAATATTCATGGGAGGAGACGGCCAAAAGTCGAGGTAAAGGCCGCCATTATCACATAGCCGGGAACTGGATCGGGTTCACCAATTGAGTCTTTCGACAAGGACACCCAATTAGCCATTCTGACAAATTAAAAATCGCTTGCAATTCATTACACCTTATGGTGTAATGAATAAATGGACCAATTAACCGATGTTTTCACCGCCATTTCACACCCGACCCGACGAGCAATTATCGGGCGGCTTGCAAACGGGCCAGCGAGATTCCTGGACATTGCCCAACCGTTTGATTTGGCTTTGAATGCGGTCACCAAACATCTCAAATTGCTTGAACGCGCTGGTTTGATCGAGCGCGAAAAACAGGGGCGCGAAGTACTGATATCACTTCGCCCAGAGCCACTCCGCCAGGTTGCAGGATGGGTCCATGAGTACGAACGATTTTGGACCGAAAGAATTGATCTGTTTGAAGATCATTTCAGGAAGCAGCAGAAAGAGACAGTCAGTAGAACAGGCAAAGTCAATCCAAAGGAGAAAAAGCCATGAGTGAATCAAAAAATACGATTGAAGTCAGAGTCGAACGCACTATTCCCGCATCATCAGCCGAAGTATTTGATGGATGGTTGGATCCAAAGGTGCCGGGTAATCCGTGGAATAAAGCCGACAAGCTGATTTTAGATCCACAGGTAGATGGAATGTTCTATTGGAACTTTAGCGGCACTCCCCATTTTGGACGATTTACCGAAGTGCAGCGCCCGGCAAAAATCAGCCACACCTGGATGTCGCCCAATACAGCCGGACTGGAGTCAACCGTGGTCATCACTTTTCAACAAAAAGAGCAAGGCACTTTGATGACGCTGGTGCATTCGGGCCTGCCGGATTCCGACGCAGGCAGGTCGCACGAAAAGGGATGGAATTACTTTTTAAGCGCCTTCCCGGAACAGTTCGCCAAAAAATAAAATGAACAAATACCTGAAGTTGACAGTCCCAATCTTGATGGAGGCACTCCAAAATGAGCCAGGCAGAAATTAAACATCGAATCGGCATCAAAGCCAGCCCAGACCAAGTCTTTAACGCGTTGATCGACGCCGCCGCAATTTCTAAATGGTGGACAAAAGCCGAAGGTGTCTCGGCGGTGGGGAAAACTATCGGCGTGGACTTTCGCGGATTTATACAGCCGTTGAAAGTGACCAGAATGGCGCCATCCAAGTTGGTAAGTTTGCAGCCAGCCGAAGAAGGCGTGCCAGCCTGGGTTAATACCAGTATCGAGTTCAGATTGGCGCGCGACGAAAAAAATGATCAGACCTTGCTGTACTTTACCCATGCAGGATACACAGCCAGCGATGATTTCTTCAGTAAATGCTCAACCAATTGGGCCGTTTATCTGATCAGTTTGAAAGAATTGGTGGAAACAGGCAAAGGGCGACCATTTCCGAACAATATTGAATGCGACCACGATTCCTGATTCAACCATCACACTTGCCCGACAGAGCGAAATAGCGTGTTCTAAAAAAAACACGCATCATTACAAAATGATGCGTGCGATTAATACCAGCAACGACCAGCCAGACTATTTGTGTGTCGGGAAACTAAACATCGTTCCTTCACGCACACCTGCACTGGGCCAGCGCTGGGTGATGGTTTTGCGTTTGGAGTAAAAACGCACTGCATCCGGACCATAAGCGTGCAGATCGCCAAACAATGAACGCTTCCAGCCGCCGAATGAATGGTAGGCCACCGGTACCGGCAGCGCCACGTTGATACCAACCATGCCGACCAGAATATGGTCGCTGAAATAGCGCGCTGCCTCGCCGTCGCGGGTGAAGATGCAGGTGCCGTTGCCGTATTCATGGGCGTTGATCAGATCCATGGCTTCCTGCAGTGTCGCTACGCGCACCACGCCAAGCACCGGGCCGAAAATTTCTTCCTGATAGGTACGCATGCCTGGTTTGACGTTGTCGAACAGGCAGGCGCCCAGGAAATAGCCCTGTTCATGACCGGCTACTTTGATGCCGCGACCGTCAACCACCAGATCGGCACCTTCAGCCACACCGATTGCCACGTATTCGGATACCTTGTCAAAATGCGGTTTGGTGACCAGTGGGCCCATGTCATTGCTGATATCGGTACCAGGGCCGACCTTCATTTTTGCGATTTCTGTTTTTAATCCTGCGATCAGCGCGTCGGCTGTTGCATCGCCAACCGCGACGACCAGAGGAATCGCCATACAACGTTCACCGCAAGAACCGAACGCAGCGCCCATCAGTGCGGATACGGCGTTGGCAATATCGGCATCCGGCATGACCACGGCATGATTCTTCGCGCCGCCCAGAGCCTGCACACGTTTGCCGTGTGCACAGCCAGTGCTGTATATGTATTCTGCAATCGGCGTGGAGCCGACAAAACTGATGGCATGAATGCGTGGGTCTTTCAACAAAGCGTCTACAGCTTCCTTGTCACCATTCACCACATTCAGGACACCTTTCGGCAAGCCGGCCTGCAGCGCCAGTTCGGCGATGAACAGGGTCGAAGACGGATCGCGTTCCGACGGTTTCAGAATGAAGCAGTTGCCACAGGCCACAGCCATAGGCCACATCCACAAGGGCACCATTGCGGGGAAGTTGAACGGGGTAATGCCGGCGGTGACGCCCAGCGGCTGAAATTCGCTCCAGCTGTCGATTGAAGGACCAACGTTTTTGCTGTGTTCGCCCTTCAGCAGTTCTGGTGCGTAGCTGGCGTATTCAACGTTTT
>Ga0209067_10000229_pt1 | contig 39058 bp, 44 predicted proteins | sample ColStrG_CSR_2013_FD_187199 | JGI IMG/M metagenome (GOLD analysis project Ga0209067, IMG submission 187199) | Freshwater sediment microbial communities in response to fracking from Pennsylvania, USA - Cold Stream Run_MetaG_CSR_2013 (SPAdes)... | ecosystem: Environmental > Aquatic > Freshwater >... | reverse complement strand
CCATTGTCCGACGCGAGCGCGTCGGACAATGGCGCTGCCTTCGGTCAAGACGACACTGAGTTCACCATTTTCAACACCGACCGCAAACTGGCCGCGCTGCAAACCGCAGCCAAGATGTTGGGAACGCTGAATGAGAAGAAGTCGCTCATCTATTTCACCGGGGGGCTGGCGCTCAATGGCATCGACAACCAGGCACAACTGCGCGCCACCATCAACGACGCCGTCCGCTCCGGCGTCTCGATCTGGGCCATCGACGCGCGCGGCCTGGTCGCGTTTCCTCCGTTAGGCGATGCAACCAAGGGTTCTCAGGGCAACGCAGGAATGTATACGGGCGCGGCGGCGCTGGCGGTGATGACGAACTTCGAGCGCTCGCAGGACACGCTCTATACGCTGGCGACGGACACGGGCGGCAAGGCGATGCTCGATTCCAACGATCTCACGGCCGGCATGGTCGCAGCGGAAAAAGCCATCACCGGATATTACATCATCGGCTTTTACACAACCAACGACAAGCTTGACGGCAAGTTCCGCCGCATCAAAATCACTCTCAACGATAATGCCGAAGCCAAGCTGGATTACCGCCAGGGCTACTATGCCGGCAAGGTCTTCAGCAAGTTTACCGCCGCGGACAAAGAGAGGCAACTCGAGGACGCGCTGATGATGGGCGACCCGGTGACCGAGTTGACGATCGCGCTCGAAGTGAATTATTTCCGCCAGAACCACGCCGAATACTTCACTCCCATCATGGTGAAAATTCCGGGCAGCGAGTTGGCGCTGGCACGCAAGCGCGGCGCGGAGCATACGCTGATCGATTTCATCGGCGAGATCAAAGACTCGCACGGCACAACCATCCAGAATATGCGCGACTCCAAGGACATCAAACTGAGCGACGCAACGGCCGCGGAGTGGGCCAAGCGGCCCATCGAATACGACACGGGATATAACCTGCTGCCCGGCGCGTATCAGATCAAAGTGTTGGCGCGGGATAGCGAGACGGGGAGGATTGGAACCTACGTGGGCAAGTTCACAATCCCCAATCTGGACCGCGAAACCCAGCGAGTTCCGATCACTTCGGTAGTGCTGAGCAGCCAGAGGGCGTCGATGTCGGAGGCGATTGCTACGGCGGGCAATGCAAAGAAAGCCGCCATCACCCAGGCGGCGGATCCACTGGTGCAAGACGGGCAGAAGCTGATCCCGAGCGTCACGCGCGTCTTCAGTTCCAAGAGCGACATGTACGTATATCTGCAAGCTTACGAACCCGATGCGGCCGCAACGACGCAACCACTTCTGATGTACGTGACCTTCTTTCAGGGGCCGACTAAGGTAATGGAAACACCGGCGGTGGAAGTGACGGACGGCTTGAATCCGAAGTCCCACATGCTGCCTTTGAGGCTGAGCTTTCCGTTGAGCACCCTGAGGCCTGGAGAATATGACTGCGAAGTGACGGTGCTCGATCCGGCTGGGCAGAAGGCCGCGTTCTGGCAGGCTCCGGTCATGGTGATCCCGTAGGTTCAGATGCTCTGAATTTCTAAAAGCTCCAATCGGACAGACGCATCAAGAAGGGCGGATCATTTCAGAATCAGCGTTCGGCTTCGTCGGAATCCCTAGTGGCGCGCAAGGACGAGCCGTTCACGCCTAATTGGATGGCTGGCATCGTTCGCCTCCGCGGATCAGCTAGCTATAGCTACGCTAGAGACTGCATGGGTCAATTCCTGGAAAGCGGAAGTCAATTCCCGCGAGCAGCGGAGGCCTTATTGCAACTCAACAGAATATAAGCGCCACTCGTCGCCAATTCTCTGAATGGCAAGCGTATGGGCGCCAGGGGTAAAGGAACGCAGATCCAAATCGGCGCTTGCCGTCACGACGTGATTCTGAAGAGTCGCGGTCAATTGCTGTTTCAGCAGCGTGTGGAGCTGTCCGTCGAGCAATTGCAGGGTGTACTGGCCATCATCGGCTCCCACCGGGAAATAGAGGGTCAAACGCAGATTCTTCCTCGGCAGAATCAGCGCCGGCTTCGCTTCAGTGGCACGGCCCGAGTCGGTCCCGCGATATTCGCTCAACGGACGGAGATCGAGCGTGGCTGGCGTGGCCAGAACGGCTACCTGGGCTGGGGGCTTCAAACGTTCCGCCACCGTATAGATAATCGCTCCCACAACAATTACGGCTGCGCACGCCGCGGCGGCGATCCGGAATCGGACGGCTCGCCTCTTCCGAATTTCCTCGCGGATCGACAGAAAGGTCTGGAAGCAGGGCGAACAATGGGTGATGTGATGTAGTTGTGACTTCGTTATCTCTATTGTTCGACGGGACATAGCGTCCAGAACGGCGGGATCGGGACAGCCGACACGCTCAGGGTTGGGGAACTCCCTTAGGGCCGACGCCTGTAGTTCCTTGCGGACGCGCTCAATGTCCATTCGATAGCATATTATGCCTCATTCCTCAATCGGTATGGTTCCGTAATCCGTCTAAGGCGGCGTAAAGGTCCGTAAGCTTCGCCTTGAACCTCCGCATTCGGGCTGACGCGGCTTTGGCCGAGATTCCCAAGCGCCGGGCGACGTCCTGAGGCTTGTCACCGGCGAGAAATGCGTCCAGGTATGCCACTTGCTCAGGTGGGAGCCGGGCCTCCAAGCGCGAGAGAAGTTCCCAACCATACACCGTGTCGAACGGATCTTCCCGGGTGTCGGCACGTCGTTCCAGCGACGATGGTTCGAGATAAACAAGCTTTCCATTATTCCGCTGCTCGGGAAGGGCCGCGTTCCATTCACTGGTACTCAATATTCGGGAATCGGCTACCAGCGACTCAACGTCAACCGCGCGGCGGCCTCTGAGGTAGGTCCGGAGACGCCGGACAGTCTCCTTGGCATGGCGGGAGACGCTCGAAAACCTTTCGAACGACGCTGGACCCGTGGGTGGGGGAGGAGGCTTGACCGGCATTCACCAACTCCGATCAGAATGCGTACATTATACTCCAAAACAAGGTCAGTACGGCTCGTACGTTCGGTACCGAATCGAAACGTTACAACTGCATGACGATTCGTCGTCGCCGGGCACTTTGCCACCAGATTGGTTTGCCCGGCCCCCCCAAGCGGGCGCGTGCAGAAAAATTTTGGTCTGAGCGGCGAAATCTATATTCCCGGATGCCTTTTTATATAGGGGCGTTTTCCATCGTCACGAGTTGGCTACCAGCGCTGGAAGCCCTCGGTGCCGAAATTCGGGAGTCCTTCGCATGGGCGCAAGACACGGCGCACAGAGCAGTGCTGTCTGGACAAGCGATTCTGCGGTCGTGTTGCTGGATGGCATCGAAGCTAACGAGCACGGGAGAGGACTGGCTGAGGCGCGCTCCCAGGTCTACAGATTGGCGCCGTCTGGCGGCACCTTAGAGCTTTGCGAAACCGGCGGAACGGAGAACCGGAAGCTGTATCGTTCGCCGACAGCCTCGTAAAATTGACGGGCGTTGCGCGGGGAGCCCGCTCGGCTGTGGAAGAGACGCCCACCTCAGCCGGCTGCTCAAACGACCGGCGGGTTTGGCAATCCGTCGATACCATCCTGCTTGAAGGCATCCGCAAAGCGAATCAATGCGAGCGCGAAGCAGTTGACAAGGCATTGCGCGCATTCTCCGAGCTTCGAACCGCCGCCATATGGGCGCGTTTTCGCCGTTTGCGATACAAGCAAGGAACGCGCGGGCCACTACTGTGGACGGACGAACTGGACGAGCGCCTTGTGCGCGTCTATGGAGATGCGGGCTTGAGCGCGTCTGTATCCGACATTCAGAACCTCACCGGTTGGCCGCGTCGAGCAATTCTGAGGCGGGCTCACAAACTGGGGTTGCCCGCCGAGCCGGCAGGTGATCGTCAACGGTGGACGATGGCGGAGTTGCGCTTCGCGATTGAGTCCGTGAACCACCTTACCGTCAGGGAAATCGCCGACGCGTTCAGGAAGTTTGCGGAATTTTCTCTTGCAATCCGCCTAATTGAGTAGTAGAGTGGATGACTAGATTAGGTATGGCTGCCGCCCGCGTCACCAGATTCGAACTTCAGCTTCTCGAGAAGATGTGGCAACTCGGCCCGTGCTCGGTGCGCGAGATTCAAGAGAGCCTTTCGGAGAAGAATCGCCCTGCCTATACCACAGTCCAGACCATCGTCTATCGCATGGAAGAGAAGGGTTCTGTGCAGCGGACGAGGAAGATCGGCAACGCCCATGTGTTCGAGGCGGTGTTCACGAGGAAGGCGGTATATCGCCGGCTGGTTGGCGATCTGCTCGATCTGTTCGGCGGCTCCACGGAACCGGTGATGTCGCATCTGATCGAGACCGGCAAGCTCACGTTGGCGGATGTCCGCACTATCGAGAGGAAGCTCAGTCTCAAGGAGGGCAAATGATCGGTTCGGCTATAACGCATTTGGTCGAATCGACCGCGTTTGCCGTTCTGACCGGACCGCTGCTGGCGGCGTTGAGAGTGCGCAAGCCGAGCGTTCGTCACGCGGCGTGGCTGCTGGTTGCCATCAAGTTCGCGCTGCCGGCTTCCATCTTTACCGCCTTGGGCGGCGATCTGCGCGCGCTGGCACCGCAACCGGTTCCCATTGCATGGTCCGGCTCCTCGGCGCTGCTGGCGCGCGTTGCCAAAATGCCAGATGCCGTACCAATAGCCAAGCCGCTGGTGGAAACGGCGGTGCTCTGCTTGTGGCTGGCCGGCGCCATCTTTGCGATGGGCGTCTGGCTCCGCCGATTGACGGCCCGGCCATTGCAGACCGTTCCCGCGCCCGCGGCGGAAGCCGAGATACTGCGACGTCTACGGAAGGTGGCTGGCGTGCGCCGATGCGTGGCGCTGCGCCATTTCAGACAAGTCATGGCTCCCGGCCTTAGGGGAATTTGGAAGCCTGTCGTCTGCATTCCCGAAACTCTTGGAAGCGAGTTGGAGCCGGTGGAATTCGAATCGGTCTTGCTTCACGAATTGGCGCATGCGCGTCGCTGGGACAATTTGTCGAGTGCGGTCGTCCACGCTATCGCGTGCGTGTTCTGGTTCTATCCGCTGCTCTGGTGGATCGAGCGTAAGATAGCCCTCGAAGCCGAATGCGCCTGCGACGAGTTAGTGGTCCGATGCGGCGTCTCGTCCGAAAGTTATGTGGCGAGCATTCTGAAGGTCTGCCGTTTGCAGATCGCGGCCCCGTTGGCGGGGTTCTCCAGAATCGGATCGAATCTGAGTGAGCGGATGGGGTGGATCTTGTCCGGCCGGATCGGCGGGCGCGGCGGATTCCTCGGCGGTGTTGCGATCGCGATTATAGCCGCCGCGATGACTGTTGCGCCTGCGGTAGTGGGATTCATCGCCAAGCCGGCGCGGGCTGCGCAGAGGCCGGCCAGGATTGCGCCGGCACCCGTTCCGCAGCCCGCTGCACCGGCAGCCCGGGCTACGCAACGGCGGAGAGGGAGACCGTTGATAATTGCGGCAAGCGTCGCGGCGCAGGACCCAAAACTGCCGGAGGTTTGGTGCGCCTATATGAGCGTTTTCTATCCTGAGGGCACTGTCGGCCATAATGGCGGATCCGACCGAATGTGTGTTGCCGACGCGAATGGCGATCCGAAGTGGGTAATAGCCGAGACTGCGGGACGGCCGCGCGTCGGCGAAATTGTCGACCTGTGGACCGCGAGACAGGCGCCGGGAATACCTCAAGCTGCGGGTCCGCGTCAGACTAAGGGGCCACCACAAGCTACAGGAGCGCCACAGGCTTCAGGCCCGCCGCAGGCTTCAGGCCCGCTACAGGCACCGGCGGCACCGCCATTCTGCAAGGTTAAAGGTTCCACATCGGATGCCGAGTGCGCGTGTGAGTCCGGGAAATTCTCACTTGGAGTAGTGGCGTTTGGCGACCGGGGTGATCGGCTTGTCTGCGATAAATGGTCCACGCGTAAGACGGCCGAGTGGCGTCTTGCAATTCAGGGAAAGGACTACCAATGACTCGCCTCATACTCATTGCCGCGCTAATGACGGCGTGGGCAAATCCGCAGGATGCGCCAGCCCCGGCATTTGAAGTAGTATCGATCAAACCGACGCCGAATCCGCCGGTCCGCACTGGGATGTTTCCAATTCCAGGCACTCTTACGATCGGCAATTACACGCTCAAGCGCTTGGTCATGGAATCCTACAGGATCAAGAACTATCAGCTCTATGGCGCCGTGGGATGGATGGATTCGGAGCACTACGACATCGTGGGCAAAGCGGCCGGCAAAGCGAATATGGGTGAGATGGTGAAAATGGTGATTCCCATGATGGCCGACCGGTTCCAGTTGAAGATACACCGCGAAACCAGAGAGTTGCCGATCTATGCATTGACGGTGGCGAAGAGCGGCCTGAAAATGAAGCCTGCCACCGAGACCGACAAGGTTGGTTCTTTCCGGCTCGTGCCCAATGCGATCACCGAGATGACGAGCGTCAACATGGGTATGCGGATGTTCTCCGGTATCTTGTCCGGCCAACTCGACCGTCCTGTACTCGACGAGACGGGCCTTACCGAGAACTTTCAGATCACGCTGCGTTACGTGACGGATGACCTGCGCCCCCAGCCGGGAGACGCGGATTCTGGGCCAGATCCAAACGGAGCTTCCATCTATGCGGCGATTCAAGAGCAGTTGGGGTTGAAGCTCGAGGCGAGAAAAGGTCCGGTGGAATGCATAGTCATCGACCACGCGGAAAGACCCGCGGCGAATTGACGCCGCGGTGGCATTAAACATGCAGCAGGCCTGCGGTAGAGCCTGCGCTGGCTCTCCTCAGCCTGACCGTTTACCCGCTCTCCGCGCAGTTCAAGAGCACCGTTCTGCCGGTGATCGCACCTACCAGTGTTACCGACGCCAAATGCCGACTCGTCGACGGGCTCACAGGGAGCCAGTTGACGCTTTACGACAACAACGTGCAGCAAACTACAGGTGGATAGCGTTATCGATCCGGTCTTGCTCGTGGATCTGATCGAGGCCAGTTCCAGTTCCGAACGGGCTGAAGCGGCTCTAGCTGAGATTCCCGAGCGCCGTACGACGTCCTGAGGCTTGTCGCCGGCGAGAAATGCGTCCAGGTATGGCACTTGCTCAGGTGAGAGCCGGGCCTCCAAGCGCGAGAGAAGTTCCAACCATACACCGTGTCGAACGGCATCTTCCCGGGTGTCGGCACGTCGTTCCAGCGACGATGGTTCGAGATAAACCAGCTTTCCATTATTCCGCTGCTCGGGAAGGGCCGCGTTCCATTCGCTGATTGTTAATATTAGGGCCTCGGCTACCAGCGACTCAACATCAACCGCGCGGCGGCCTCTGATGTAGGGTCCGCAGACGCCGGACCGATCTCTTTGGTATGGCGGGAGACGCGCGAAAACCTTTCGAATGACGCTGAACCCGTGGGTGGGGGAGGAGGGCTTGACCGGCATTCACAGCTCCGATCAGAATGCGCACATAATACTGCAAAATACGCTCAGTACGTCTCGTATGTTCGGTTGCCGTCGGTGCCCGAATCGCACCCCTACAACTGCGTGACGATTCGTCGTCGCCGTGCACTTCGCCACCAGATTGGTTTGCCCGGCCCCCCAAGCTTGCGCGTGCAGAAAAGTTTGGTTTGAGCGGCGAAATCTATATTCCCGGATGCCTTTTTATATAGGGGGCGTTTTCATCGTCACGAGTTGGCTACCAGCGCTGGAAGCCCTCGGTGCCGAAATTCGGGAGTCCTTCGCATGGGCGCAAGACACGGCGCACAGAGCAGTGCTGTCTGGACAAGCGATTCTACCGTCGTGTTGCTGGATGGCATCGAAGCTAACGAGCACGGGAAAGGACTAGCTGAGGCGCGCCTGAGGGCTCTGCATCCTCTTCCAGAAGGAAGGGATCACCACTCGACTGATTTCGAAAAGCGCCTCCGTAAAATATTCGAAAAGCATTCAGGGGATCGCGCGCAGCCGTGGCTGGCGCCGGAGTTTTGGCAGCAGGAAATTGACAATGTGCTGATCCAGGGGATCTTGGGCAGGAGTGGGTCAAAGTCCAGCGCGATTGACCGTATCCATGCCGTCTGGCCCGAAATCCCCGCGGCGTGGCTGCGGGACCGAATGGAGGAGGTCGCCCGCGCCGGCCTGCCCCGCTGGGTGCAAACCGAGTTCTGGGCAACCGAGGTTGACCCGATTCTTCTGATTGGCGTTGACCGCGCGACCCGGTTTCGGAGGGAGGCGGTTGATAAGGCACTAAAGGCGTGCCCAGGGCTACCGGTTGGCGCCGTCTGGCGGCGCCTTAGAGTTTTGCGAAACCGGCGGAACGGAGAACCGGAAGCTGTATCGTTCGCCGACAGCCTCGTAAAATTGACGGGTGTAGTGCGGGGAGCCGGCTCTGCTGTGGAAGAGACGCCCACCTCAGCCGGCTGCTCAAACGACCGGCGGGTTTGGCAATCCGTCGATACCATCCTGCTTGAAGGCATCCGCAAAGCGAATCAATGCGAGCGCGAAGCAGTTGACAAGACATTGCGCGCATTCTCCGAGCTTCGAACCGCCGCCATATGGGCGCGTCTTCGCCGTTTGCGATACAAGCAAGGAACCGGCGGCCCACTACCGTGGACGGACGAACTGGACGAGCGCCTGGTGCGCGTCCATCGAGATGCGGGCTTGAGCGCATCAGTATCGGACATTCAGAACCTCACCGGTTGGCCGCGTCGAGCAATTCTGAGGCGGGCTCACAAACTGGGGTTGCCCACCGAGCCGGTGGGTGATCGTCAACGGTGGACGATGGCGGAGTTGCGCTTCGCGATTGAGTCCGTGAACCACCTTACCGTCAGGGAAATCGCCGACGAGCTCGAACGTTCTGAGAAGGCCGTCTGGAACATGGTTGGGCATCGTGGAATCCCTGCCGGATTCCAGGATGGATACACCGTGCGCGAGCTTTCTGCCAAGCTACACGTCCGGCGGCCGAGCATCCGGACGTGGATCAAGGCCGGCCTGCTTCACAAGAAGAGGAACGGTCGGATCGCCGAGGATTCGTTGCAATCTTTCCTTTACAGCCATCCCGAGCGAATCAACTGGCCGCTGCTCGACGAGGACACGACCTTCTGGGTATCCGACCTCCTGGAGGCGGAGAAGACCAGAGTCAACGAGGCTGGAACGCGGACGCGCGCCAATTCTCGAAGCTCGGAAGGGACGCAGGCGGGTGAAGCTTCCACGTCTGACGGCAGCTTTTCCAGTACGCCCGAAGCTGATCCATGCGAGGATCCCGCGTCGCATAATAGCCGAGCGCGTGACGCCAGCCCTCAGCAATAGGAGTTTGAAACAGTTCGTCGTCGGCCCACTGCAAGAAGCGAAGCCAGAGGAACTCCTTTTCACTTGGATGCTGCCTGGCGTATGCGGCTGCGTATTCCAAAAAGCCCGGACAGCGGTCTTGAAGTGTAGCGGCGAGTGAGACCGACACCGTGCCATCGGCCTCAACGCAGAGCCGGAGCCAATATGAAAAAGCTCGCCACTCAAGGAATTTGGTGATCGCTTCGTCGAGGAGGTCACGCGCCACCAATCTGGATTCATTCTCCGCAACTTTCTGCGATCGCCGCCCCAGAGCGACTTCCGTAATCCGGTTTTTCGAAGCAGTCTTCATCGGATCTCTACGGGATTTGGGCGACACAGTGCATCGCCGATTCTGGCGCCGCCAGAGTAGCACTCAGGGAAGGATACATCATACGATACACCAAGAGGTCTCAGGACAGCCAGCGAAAACGTGACCTCTGCTGGTGGCGCGCCCCCGACCAACATAGGATGAGCTCTCCCTCCAAAAATGAGGCGTATATGCCGTTGGCTAATACGCTTCAACAATAACACCATCGGATTTGCCCATGCAACGGCGCCAGAGGCAAATCCAGCCGACCGATCTTAAGGCAAGAGCTGTCGGGGTCGTCGTGCGCGAACTCCGCGAACAGGCGGGCCACTCGCAGGAGCGCCTCAGCAACGAGTGCGGGTTCGATCGGACGTATATTAGCCGCGTGGAACGAGGCATCATCAATCCTACGGTGAGCCGGTTGTGGAGAATTGCGGACGCGCTGAAGACTCCGCTGAGCCAGCTTGCGAAGCGGATGGAACGGTGGATTTCCAGCCAGGAGGGAGGGGCAAGAAAACCGAGGCAAGGATAGGCTCTCGTTTGAAACCCTCCTCTTCACATCAGATCACTTGGAACAAGTGGCCATTCCAAACCAGACAATCAACGAAGCTGCCGACGCGGAGTGAACTTCCAAGTTGCTATGGAAATTTGCATCCACTTGCCGTCGCATGCAGACACCGTTTCAGTCCCCTTCTCGTAGGGGATGGTCTTGCATCTCGCGCAAATCGAGCGACTGCTGAAGTTCATCGGGTTTCAGTCCCCTTCTCGATCGGAACGGTCTGCATCGGGATTCTGGAGGCGGCCGCAGCGTGGAATGGGTGCTCGGTATCGCGATTGGGGGCTGATCGGCTGAGTTCGAAACAATGCCCGGATCGTAAATAGCTGAGAATTCAGTCTTGGTGTGCAATATGCAGTGCCTTTGGAGCGCATCTCGGCGGTAGTTGAACAGGTTTCTGAACAGGTCATTATCAAATCAGGTGTGTAATGTCGCCAATGCCCAATCGGCCGGATTCACGTGCTGCGCAGCTATGCCGAATCCCAGAGCTACCGCGTGACCAGGAGGGCTGTGGAATGGTCCTCTGATCGAGGTTAGTAACGGGAATCATACGGCATAGTCCGCCGGTCGGAGGAGACTGCCTAAAGCTGGAGCGCACCTTCCTGGTGTGTCGGACGTCGGTTCTGCCGAGATGGGTCAAGGACAGCTGCCTGCCGGGGTTTCACAATAAATGGTCATCGTTCTCGAAACGACTCAGTCCAGCCGGATCGGGTCGTTCCTCCCCACTCGCAGGACCGGCATGGTCAAGACTATGCCGCATCGCGTGGTGTCCAAAGCCCCACGGGCGTGGCCGCAACGTTGTCGATTCGGCATAGCGGCGACTATGCCGCATTCGGCATAGGAGACGAACCTATGCCAGTCTCGGCCATGATGCCAAGATCGATCCAAAGGTCGCAGCGGGCTACCGCGGGCATGTCCAGGAGTGCCGAAGCGGCGGAACAGCTCGAAAACGCGGTTCTCGCCGCTTGTTGAAAACATGGAGTCGGAGATGGGACTCGAACCTACGACGCCCAGTTTGGGAAAAATGGCATTCTGCCAACTGAATTACTTCCGCTCAAGGCGACACCTTAAATATAGCAAGGACAATCGTTTGTACGCCAAGCTAAAAACGGACAGCCTGAGAATCCCAGATTCCACCTCGGACATTTCGAGTGTCCTTCTTTCAATAACTTAGAGCGAATTCTAGTCCGTTTTGGCGAACAAAATGGACAGAAACCGCCGGATTGCTCCACATCGGTTACCCAAATGTAAAGGCAGGCATCATCGGGTGCGCGGATAATGCGCGTCGATCCTGCTCATGTCCTTGGGATTAAACCGGGCGAGGCTGTCGTGATGCGGAACATCGGCGGGCGAATAACCCCTGGGTTGCTGGAGCAGTTGGGCCTACTTGGACGAATCGGTCAGGTTGCCGGAGAGCGCCCGCGCCGACTGACGGCGTCGTTCATAGGGCGAGGAAACTCGATTCGCCGCCCCGGCGCCGCGCACGTCAGCCGCCGACAGGCCGGGAGGCCTGTCGTACATTGCAATCGACACCCGAAAACCACCCGTGCGGAATCAACGAGTTGCGATATGTTTCCAGAGAGATTCCTGGAGGCGGCGGGGAGTTTAGCCTCATCGTGCTTCAACACACCGATTGCGGCATCACGCGTCTGGCTGGCGACCCGGCGCTGCTGACGGCTGTTTTCAAATCCAGGAGAATGGAACTCAAGGCCAAATCGGTCTCCGATCCTCGCGCGGCGGTTGCAGTCGACGTCGCTGCGCTTCGGGCGGTTCCGGCATTGCCGAACGGGTGGCTTATCTCCGGCCTTGTCTACGACGTAGCGACCGGCCTTGTTGAAGTCGTCGTACCGCCGACGCCGATTCATACCCCGTATATCCCAGGCGAGAACGGTAAGGCTGAAATCCTTCACCCCCCTTTTCGCTCAACGACAGGATGTGAGGCCAGGAAAATACGAAGGGCTCTTGTCCGTGTTGTCTCGGCCCGGCTATCCACTAAGCAAGGAGGCTCCTATGTCAATGCTAAACGCTAATCTGCGGCTACTGTTGCTCTTTCATCCGGTAACGACCACCGCACTGTTGCGACCCGTATCGGCAATCGGCCAAGGTCGGCGTGATCGCGTGCTTGTCGCGCGAGCTGTCTTTTGCGCAGCGCCCACAGTTCGACGTCGCGTCAGTGAAGCCTAATACGCCCAACAGTCCGTTTGACCGGACACCACGCCGCTCCGGCGACAGAATCATTATGCGCGGCGAGTTGGGGCCGATGGTGGCGTACGCGTATCACGTCGAGCCCGGGTATCCCCTCGAAGGGGATCTTAGCCTCCCGGACGGGCTGGAACTGGTACGACATCGACGCCAAGGTGGCGGGGTCGCCGATCGACGATGAGATCAGGCTGATGTTTCGAACGCTGCTGGAGGAGCGCTTCAAGCTGAAAGTCCACCGGGAAACCAAGGAGGTTCCGGTCTACACGCTAACCCAGACGAGGAAGGGGCCGAAGCTGAAGCAGTGGACGGAAGGCGCGCCACCGTAGAGGATCGTCGGCAGGGTGGCCCCGGACGGCATTGTCGCCAATTTCTCTAGCCGGGAAGATCCTCATCACATCGTGGGCCGGAAGGCGCCCATGGCGAGACTAGCGTCGTACCTTACCCGAATGCTCCAGGTCCCGGTCATGGATCAGACCGGCTTGGCCAGAGATTTCAACTTTGAGCTGACCTGGGAGTCGGACGATCCGCTGCTTGCGTCCCGCCGATCCCGCGTTGGTCGCGGCTGTGCTCTAGGAACAGCTAGGGGCTCAAATTGGATAAACGCAAGCGTCCGGTCGAGATATTGGTGGTGGACCACGTCGAAAAACCGTCGGAAAATTGACGGAGCTGCTGCCATGCTGCCCTTTCAATATAAGATCTTAACTGGCGCTGGCTCTTTTTGAAGTTGCGAGTCTTGGAGGACAGCTTGTCATAGAGCGGAGAAAGTGTCTCTTCATATTGGATAGACGGATTGAAATACAAATCATCCGGTCTACTTCGCGGAGACCTTCATCGATCCGGGTCGTTTTCGGGACCTGTTACCGCGGCTAACTGGGTGTTGATGGGCGGGACGACCGGCCCGGGCATGGCATCCAACAGTTACATGACACGGCGTTTTCGTGAGTTGCTTAGTGATCTATGAAGAAGTTCGAATCTATGGCGGAGAGCCTCGCCGCATTGGAGCACCAGCGCGTGATGCTCACCCAACACCTGCCGCCGCGCGGCGCGTGGGCGTCTCGTCCCTCCGTTCGAAACGACCGCTTGACAGCGACCGAGAATACAAAGTACACTGTTCATGTCATTGAATGAGGGGAGCATGAGCAAGCCGACTGACCTCGTCCAAGGTACTGTAGATCTACTAATCCTGAAGACCGTCGCACTCGAACCGGTCCATGGATGGGCCATCGCGCAACGGATCAAGCTGGTCTCAAATGACGTGCTGATCCTCAATCAAAATGCCCTCTATCCGGCTCTTCATCGGCTTGAGGAGCAAGGTTGGCTGAGATCGGAGTGGGGCGATTCCGAAAACAACAGGCGTGCCAAGTATTACTCACTCACCAGGGCCGGTCGAAAACGCCTGGAACAGGAGTTGGCGCAGTGGCGGCGGTTATCGTCTGCCATTGAAATGGTCGTGAGCACGGCCTGAAGAGATACTGCCATGCGCTTGCTGTACAGAATGGGTCGCCGTCTGCGGTCTTTGGTTCGCCTTAGAGCAGTGGATGCAGAACTAAACGAGGAGTTGCGCTTCCATATCGAACGGCAAACCGCTGAAAATATCGCCGCGGGTATGACGCCCGATGCCGCGCTGCGATCGGCGCTTTTGGAACTCGGCGGAATCGAACAGATTAAGGAGGAATGTCGCGATATGCGGCGAATGCAATGGGTCGAATCATCGCTTCAGGATGCGCGCTTTGCAATCCGCACGTTCTCGAAGCGCCAGGGCTTTACGCTGACCGTGCTCGCTATTCTGGCATTGGGTATTGGCTCGGCCACGGCGATTTTCAGTATCGTCAACGGTGTTTTGTTGACCGCCTTGCCCTATCGGGCTCCAGCCAAACTTGTGCGCATCTACGGGGCATGGGAGCACGGGTCTCGCGAAGGTGTCTCGCCTCCGGATTTTGTGGATTACCGGCAACGCAACACGACGTTCGAAAGCCTGGCTGGCGCGAGCATTTCCACTCCACTTCTCAATCTCAAAGCAGTGGGCGATCCCGAGCAGGTCCGCAGTAGAAACATCACTGCCGGTTTCTTCTCTACCTTGGGTATCCAACCGCTCCTCGGCAGGGAATTCACTCTCCAGGATGAGATTTGGAAAGCGCCCCCCGTGGCGATCCTGAGCTACGGCCTTTGGCAACGCCAGTACGGCGGAAGGGCTTCGGTTGTGGGAGAACACCTCGCGATTAACGGCGTCTCCTATGCCGTGGTCGGCGTCTTACCGCCGTTCTTCAACTTCCTGGGCTCGACGGACCTGTTTACGCCGATCCAATATAATCCAGTGCCGGGGATCAGGAGTGCGCGGATTCTTATCGTTATTGGACGGCTCAAGTCGGATCTTCCAAGCGCCCAGAGCGAGTTGGACGTCCTGAGTCGCCGCCTGCAGACGGAGTACTCGCAATTCGACCGCGGTTGGTCTGCCGTGGCGGCGCCATTGACGGATGAGGTGGTCAAAGATGTGAGGGTTGGACTGAAGATGTTACTAGCGGCGATCGCCTTAGTGATCCTGCTCGTCTCGGCGAGCATTGCCAGCATGATGCTGTCTCATGCCGCCAGTCGTCAATCAGAGATCTCTATGCGGATGGCTTTGGGAGCATCGCGCGCCCGCCTGATCCGGCAGTTAATCACCGAGGGCCTTCTGCTGGCGCTTTTCGGCGGAGTAGGGGGCTGTGTTGTCGGGTACTTCGGCGTCGAACTAATCAAACAATTCGGGCCAGTCGATATTCCGCGGTTATCGGATGCTCGAATCGATACCATTGCTCTCGCTTTCACATTCATGCTGTCCGTGTTGGTGGGTCTTGGAGTCAGTTTGGAGCCGGCTCTGCGAGCCGGGCGTGCCGACATTGCGTACGAACTCAAGGCGGGGAGCCGCACGGTGACGGGGAGGTTCCGCCTACGGGATGTTCTGGTTCTGTCGGAGATAACCGTCTCCGTCGTCCTGCTGGTGGGTGCGGGGCTGCTCATCCGATCCCTGATCCTGTTGGAGAACGTCAATCCCGGTTTTCAAGCCAACAATGTACTGACAACCCGCCTCGCCTTACCCGGGTCGAAGTACAGCGACGGGATCGGGGCCAAAGTGACTGCGTTCTGGCACGATGCGATCCGCAATATCGAGGCGATCCCCGGAGTGCAGAGCGCAGCCGTCACCAGCGAGCTTCCGCTCAGTGGACTGAACAACCCGTCGCCGCGTACGGCGACCGCAGATGGAGGCGAGCCGCATCACGTGTATCTGCGGTCCGTCTCGCCCGGCTATTGGAATGTCATGCGGATACCGCTCCTTGCGGGGCGGTACTTGAGCACAGACGACCACAAAACGAGCCGGAGAGTGGTAGTGATCAACGAGGAGTTGCGCAAAGACATCTTCGGGGATCGGGACCCCATCGGCCAGCGTCTGACGTTCGATTTTCAGGAGCGGAACGAAACGGAGAACTACCAGGCCGTTGTAGTGGGTATAGCTGGCGATGTACACCACACGAGCCTCGCCGCGGCGCCTTTCCGGGAAGCGTATCTTCCCATGGATCAAAGCCCGCTGTTTAGCTATGACCTTGTCGTACGGACGACCATCAACCCGAAGTCCATCGCGAGCGACCTGCGACACGCAATTTGGTCGCTGGATCGGGACGAATCGGTGGGCACACTGCGCACGCTCGATGACGTGGTGGGACTCGATCTGGCGCAACCCAAATTTCGAGGTTACGTGTTGGCGGCATTTGCGGCGATGGCGCTCGTTTTGTCGGCTTCCAGTCTCTACGGCCTCTTAAGCTTTCTGGTTGCGCAGCGGAGACGTGAGATCGGCGTGCGAATGGCGCTTGGGGCCATGCCGGCGGACATATTTCGGCTGATCGTCGGCAAAGGCCTGAGACTGGCGTTGGGGGGACTCCTGGCAGGGTTGGTGCTAGCGTTTGCGTTAGCTCGCTTCATGCACACGCTCGTCTACGGCATCGGCTCCGGCGACCCCGTCACATTTGTCGCTGGCTCCCTAGTTTTGTTAATCGTGGCAGTTCTGGCGAGTTACGTGCCGGCACGGCGCGCTGTAAATCTGAACCCGGTGGATGTGCTGCGAACGGAGTAGCGACGAGGAGCGCGACGCTATGGACAGCCGCGGAAACGACCTTAAGGCGAAATCACCCATAGAGTACGCTCCGCAGGCGTGCGCCACGCTCCATCCGTCGTGGATAGCATTTCTACGTTTCTGTCGCGAACTGGGTTACGGGGAGATCGAGAGCTTGCGGATTCAGGATGGGCTGCCGATGTCAGCGGAGACGATACGAAAGAAAATACGATTCCCGCCTTAAACGGGGAAGGCATTCGTGATATTCGGTTGACCGGAATACCGGAGGCCGCCAGATGGGAGCAGATTGCTCTTGCTGGCGGCCTTTTGATTTTAGAGGCGTTATCGTCCTATGTTTTCACAAATCCATCTTCCGATCGCGGCGATTGTTTGTTTGATGCAGGTCGGTGTCGGGAATGAGCCGTCCGTTCTTGCCGATCCTCCGTACCTTGCGCAATGGCGAGAATGCATGGCCGAAAGTGGCCCGTTGTACGAGGCAGGGCGCTGGGATGAGGCGACTAAGATTCTGGAGAGGGCGCTTGAGTATGCCAGGCATTTCGCGCCACTCGATCCCCGGCTTGCAAGAACCATCCACGCGGTCGGCTTCCTCTATCAGCAGCAGGGCAAGTACTCTGCTGCCGCGAGCCAGTATCGGCGAGCCATTCATCTGTGGGAGCAAATGGGCCCTCAGCAGCACGACGCCATGCGGCTAAGCACGGACAATCTGATTGGGACGTACCTAGAAAGCGGCGAGTATGCTGCAGCCAGGAAACTGATGGAATCGCGACTCCCGGAAATGGAGCGATCAACGACGGATTGGGAGGATCGCGCGACCTTGCTGAATATGCGCGCTGCTCTCGCAGAAACCCAGCATCGTCTCGGTGAAGCAGAGCTTTCGTACCGGGAGTCCCTGGCACTATGGCAACAGCATGCCCGGGACAAGAATTCTGCCCTCGTCCTGATGAACCTCTCACACGTGTTGTCAGAGATGAAACGCTATCAGAAGGGACTCGACGCGATAATGGAGGCGCTGGCAATTCTAGAGAAACTGGACGCCACGGTACGTCCCTTCGTGATCTTATCGCTCGATCATGCGGGTTCGCTTTACATGAAGCTGCAGCGTCCCGGAGACGCGGGCGCCGCCTACAATCGCGCGCTTAGGATGGCGGAGACGACGTTCGGGGCGGAGCAAATCCTTACTTGCGCCATCATGCTCCGGTATTCGGCCGCCCTGCGGGCACTCGGACAACGCGACCAGGCGAAGGTGTTGGCCAGCAAGGCGAAAACCATGCTGGGACGTTCCAAGGAAAGGCTAACGGTTGACGTTCACGAGTTGGCAGAGTTCCGGTGACGAATCCGTCCGGGCGCGGGGAATATCGCCAGTTGGCGCCTATCTTGCCGTCTTTGCCCTGCAACACCAGTTTTGAACCAACGACCGTCCCACACCCCGGTGAGACGGTACAAGAGTATCTCGACTTCTACGGATGGTCGCAACGAGACCTCGCTCGGCGCACCGGCCTTACGCCGAAGACCATCAGCGAAATCTGCAACGGCCAAGGGCCGATAACACCGACGACCGCCCTAGCCTGGATTTTCGCGGCAAATAGCCAGCTAACATTTTGCGGCGGTAGAGGGGCGTGATGACTATCGAAATTGGATGTGCAGCGGTAGCCGTTGCCACCACGGAATGGGTGTGGATTTCTCGCTGAAGCCGGCGGCGATCAACAGGGGATTATGAGCCCGCTTGGGCAGAGTGACTTGCACGCGCTTGTCGTTGATCTCTACTTGCGCGGTGGTGTTGAGGAAATGTCGAAAGAGTTGGCGGGATTTGGCGGCTTCGTAGCCCGGCAGGAGATGTGCCAGCATCCGATACAGCGCGGTGGCGACCTCGGCGAGAGTCACGTCGAAGTCGATCTTCATGCCGACGGCGGAACTCAAAGCGTCCAAGTGAAAGAAGTCCACCGAGTCAGCCAGGGAGTTCTCGATCAGCGTGCGCTGCGCATACCGGGTGATGCGCTTGGATGCGGCGCTGCGCAAATCGTTGGAATGCAGCGCTTCACGGGGCAGCATCCGGGCCACGGCATACTTGGCAAATTCGGCCTCACTCTGAAAACGCCGGGCCCGGCGGCTGAGAACTCGGTAGCTGGTGCCGTGCCCCTGATCAGAAGCAGGTACGATCAAACCTTGCGCCTCCAGCCATGCCCACGCTTCGGCAAGGGCGAGCGCCACTGCCGCCTTCCGGTTTCTGGGATAGGTCGGCTGCCGCGCATTTCGGCCTCCCAGATTTCATGTTCGAAACCAATCAGCGAAAACATGTCCCCGTGCTGCTTGGCGATAAAAAGCAGCTTCGCGCCCAACTCCTCAGGCTCGAGGGAGAGGAAGACTTCGGCATCGGGAATGGCTTGAACCACAACGCTCATGTACGCATGATAACGCGCGGTTATTATGCGCTGATGTTGCTAAAGCACTGGGAAGAATACAGCTTAAGAAAAATCACGAGCCTTGCTTCCTGAATAACTGGCCAGGCAGACGCGCGGCCCAGCGAGGATCTCCTCGGCCTAGTGCGCGTGACCGTTCTGGTTCCGCGAAATCACTTGGCTGGTTTGTCGCCGTCCCGCTGATTGAAGACCTGACCACCGCCGATGCGGGGACAGGGCGTTATGTTTCCAGATGATAGTCGGGGAAGGCACTCGGCGCTTGGCAGAAGTGACCCACCTGTGCTTGCCAAAAACGACCCATGTGAGGCCGATGTTTTTCATCCCCTGCAGGCACACCAGCGATATTGCGTCAGCAAGGTCCGGGAGGCAAGCGCGGAAATGTCGCGGTGGGAGACGAGGGCAATAATGCCGAGCTACGGGCAGATAGTAAAGCGACGGCCATAGCCAGCGCCAGGCAGCCAGTTGAAGAGAACGGGAGGTATCCACGACCAACCAAAGGCGACGGTGGGTGGTCTGCTCGGTCACTCAACAGCCACACCGGGACTCCGCCGGGAGCGGCGAAGCGGTCGCTACGCTGATGCCCACGCGGGAGTGATTCCGGCACTTAGTTCGGCGTCGGCGCCGCCACGTGCTCAACCACAAAATAGGGCATCTTGACATGGTCCAGTACCATCTTGAGGCCCAACTGCGCTTGCATGTCGTGGAAGAGGTTGGGGAATTGTACGGTGCGGCGGTCGAGGTCGTCGGTTTGATCTTCTATCTCGGTTATGAGTTGGATGTTGTACTCCCCAGTGAGATGAGTGCGATCTACTACAGGGCGGTCCTGCGTAAGGCTGCCGCCGCCATTCAGTGCGTTCATTAGGGCCTTTATAGAGTGGAAACTTCTAGCGACCATGCCAGGCGGCGACTTCTCATCAGGCGGATCTTCGCCTGGTTTCAACTCCTTGAATTTCGGGCCGCCGGTAGAAACCTCCAGCGCATAAACCGGCAAATCCCGATCCTCCTGGCGAAGCCTGAGCTGAAAGCGATCAGCCAGCAGGCCGCGCAGCATTAGCATCATTTGAGCTTCGCTGGCGGGAGCGGAGGTGACGGCATCGATAGAGTACAAGGGCATCTTGAACCAATCGGGCTCGCCGCTAAGCTGGCCACTGGTAATGCCATAAGCCTGTATGATGAACCGGTGCAGGGTACTGACCATGGCGAGGCGTTTCGGATCGAAATCTCTCGATGAATGCGAACCCTTTACATTTGCGTCGACCAGTTTCACCGAGGCCGCATCGAATTGTGGTGTTGCCGCCGCCGGTAAGCTCTGCGGCGCACTTTGAGCAGAGGCTGATTGCGGCGCCGCTACCATCCTCAGGGGCGACATCGTGATTACGAGGACCGCCGCGGCGGCGCACGCCAGCGCCAGCACAAAACGCCCCGCCCGGCCTCGCGGCTGTCGGCTGTCGAGCACCGCGCTTACGCGCGTTGCCAGATCGGCACGATTCGCCATCGCGAGCAGCGGGGTTTTCGCAGCCATCGACAATCGCCGCGCGAGCGTGACCAGCTGATCCGCATAAACCGTCCCCTCAGAACGTCGCAGCACCGCATCGTCGCAGGACCTTTCCGCTTCGAGCGCGAGTTGACGCCATGCCATCCACACCAGGGGGTGGAACCAATACACGGCGCAAGCAGCCCGCACCAAGCACTGGCTCACCCAGTCGCTCCGCCGCACGTGTTCTAGTTCGTGCACGAGCGCTCGACTGAGTTCCTCTTCCTCCCACGTCTGCGCATCTGGAAACAAAACAATGGCCGGATGCCAGAGGTCGCAGGTCATTGGTCCTGGCGACGCTTCGTGCAACAGCACTTCGACGCGCCTATGGATGCCGGCCTCACGGGCTAGCCCGTCGACGATTGACTGCCCGCCTGCCCACGGAAAACCGGCTCGTCGCAGCGAACGCATTCTCCACAGGCCCACGATCATCGGCAGCAGAGACAGCATCGCCCCGGCGATCCATCCCATCATCAACAGGGCGGACAGCGAGGATTTTGACGACTGCTGGGTCCCAGAAGTAACACCACGTCCATCCGTCGCCGCGCCGGGCGGAATTCCGTCGATCGCCGCATCGAGGGGAGGCAAAACGGCCCGATCCTGCTCCCCAACCAGAACCGCGACGCGGACCTGCGGAGCGAGGATAGAGGCGATGGGAAGCGTCAGCAACACGCCGAAGGCTGCGGCCAGAATCGCATGGCGCACCGCTGCACGGTTCCTGCGCGCCAACCAGGCGCCGATGAGGCCTAACGCCGTGACGAAGGTAACCTTGGCGACAAGCAATGTGGCCAGCGAATTACTGACTGCAAGCATTGTTTCTTGGATGAAGGGCATCATGACTGATTTTTCCTTTCCTTACGAACACGGTTGATCTCGTCTTTGAGTGAATCGAGCTCGTCGTCAGACCACGACGCCTCACTAACCAGAGCCGTAACCATCTGTTGCAACGAGCCGCCGAAGAAGGTCCACAGGTACTGTTGCAGCGCCGTCCGCTTGGCAGCGGCTGGGGAGATCGTTGCCGAGTAAAGGTACCGTAGGCCGTCCTGTTGGTGTTTCAGATAGCCCTTCTTCTCCAGCCTCGCGAGCATCACGCGCACCGACGAATCGCTTGGCGGTGTCGTCAGGTGCGCGCGGATTTCCTCCGCGGACGCGCGATTACCCAGCGCAAAAACTGCGTTCATGATCTCCCGTTCCCGTCGTGCCAATCCCTCAGTGATCGCTTTGGGCATCGTCATCGTCTCGCTTTAGAATTATGTGCGACTCCTGTCACATAATATACGCGACACATGTCGCATGTCAACCCTAAATCGGATCGACAGCAAGCATTTGGTGAAACTCCAGTTGCATCGTTCTCCGCTCGCGATTCAGGATGCGGGAAGCCGGAACTGGTCTTTCGCGACGTTCCAGGAAGTTGGTCCAATGGCGCCGGCACGCGCAGCGCTTCCGGCGGTGGTGTTTGCGCCACCCGATGATCTAATCTCCAGGCGCTGGCGCAGTCCGGGTTCCGTTAGCGCCAGTTTGACTGGGTGCGCCGAAATCCGCCTGGCCACCGGGAGCTGCGGCCGTGGATCGAACGGCAAGATTGGTTTGACAGCCGGTCAGAATCTTGAGCTATGGAGCCGTGCATCCAGTCCGCCAACGTCACCAGCCCCTGCCTGACGTGTGGGGGGCGAGCTAAGAAGGTGCACCGCCCTCTGTTCCATCGGGGGAACCTTCTGCCCGCGATGTTGCCCGGTCTGCGCGCAGAAGATGTCACTGGCCACCGGTATCGGCACGGCTTGGAGCACGGACGTGGCCAGAGAGAGCCCCGTCAGGATGACGGGAAAAGCCGCGACTCAGTGGAGGGATGCCGGTTGGGGTCCGCGCCCTGCTGATCCCTCCTACCATGACCGCGAACGGCATACTCCACGCTCCCGGGTGGATGCCGCGGCGGCGTTGGTTCAGTTAGAAAGAACCGCATGGTCCACCTGGAGTTGCGGATGAGGGCGCTTTAAACGGCTACGGCGTTACCGCGCAACCTGATTGCGGCCTGCCAACCCGACCCGTAAGGAGAAGGCGTTTGCGTCATTAAACGCTACGCGACTTATCTGGCCAATGCTCGTGCCCGCGCGGCGTTAACTTCTTCGGAATGTTGCGCGTGCAGAGATTGGACTAGATAAATCGAAAATAACCGGCCAAACTGATTGATTCTAAATCGCTTACGCTTAGCTTGGTGCAAGCAGATTTGGGCCGGTTATTTTAGACCACGGAGGATACTACTTCTTACCACAATGCTGGTCGAGAAATCGGAAGACATCGTCGGCCCAGACGGCGGATCCAAAGTAACCGAACGCGTGGCCCTCTTGCCGGGAGTTCCCATAGGGGGGATAGATCTTCACCTCGTACGGCTTCCTCGCGTCCTTCATCACTGCGGAGAGGACCTTGCTCGGCGACAGGTCATAATCGTTCTCGGCCTGGAAAAAAAATATCGGCGCGTGCGCATTTCGAACCGAAGCCTTCATCAACGATTGCACCGCCGGCGCGTCCGCCCAGCTTTGGGCTGCCCCCGCTGAATCGATGGCTGCACAATAAGATCCGCGTTCCGCACCCAGCACGACCTCGATGCCGCCGAACGAAGTTCCGGCTACGGCGATACGATTCGCTTGAACGAAACTCTGCTTTCGCAGCCACGCAAGCGCGGCGAGCTGATCGTTCAGGTGATCCGTCGCCAGCAACCGCACCATGGTTTCGGCGCCTGCCGCGATGCCACCATTCTTTTCGGCTGCCGCGATCTGGTCACCAATATATGGGCCCGCGGACGCGCTCAAACCTTGGCCACGCCGGTAGGGCCCAAAGAACACCCATCCATGGCTCGCGAACACTGGACCGAGTGCATCGAATCCGGTTTTGCTGATCATGCCCTCGGCACTCCCGTGGTTATAAACGACAGCGGGAAACGGGCCTTTCCCTTCCGGCCTGTACACTACTCCGTGAAGGGTGATGTCGCCACTCGGAAACGTGACGTCGTCGGCCCCTGACAGAAATGGCAAAGGCAACAACCAGAAAAGGGCGAGGCAGGCAAGTTTGTTCATTTTCTTGTTGATTCTATCCGTTCCATATCGACATCCAATCGTGGAGAGAGGCCGTCCTGAAGTTCAGGAATGCGCGAGCCGCGGTTTCAAACGGCCGAGCGATACCTGGGATGCAGCACCGGAAGCGTGGTCGCCGTGGGCAGCCGCGTCGAGCGATTTCGTCCCGGCGATGCCGTCTTTTGCGACCTGTCTGCGCTCCCGAATCGTCGTTGCTGCCGAAGCCGGCGCGCATGGCTTTCGAACAGGTGGCCGCGCTGCCTCAGGCGGACGCACGACCGCGAATCACGAAGGGAAAGTGATCTTGACAATGGTTTAGCCGTCATCTGGTTTATCGCTTTGGCGGACGGTTCGCGACGATTGCTACCGGGTAACAGCCTGGCGTCTACTGGGAATTCAAACTGCTTCGAAAGGCAATTGGCTACGAAAAAAGCCGCTCCCCCCGGCATCGGGTTCGCCGGCTACGCGAGCCGAGCTTCCCGGCGCCATTCGACCGTATCAGTGACCCCACAGATTCCTCTGACGAGGCTGAGCATTGGATGGCTGGCCTTCGTGAGCGAGTAATACTTGACACGCCTGTTGTTCTCGGAATCGTCCCACTCCGATTTCAGCCACCCTTGCTCTTCCAGGCGATGCAAAGCTGGATAAAGGGCGTTCTGATTGAGTTTCATAACGTCTTTGGAGACCTGCTTGATACGCTGTGCGATGGCCCAACCGTGTAACGGCCCCGGCGTGATCGTCTTCAAGATCAGCAAGTCTACGGTACCCTGGACAAGATCTCTTGGCTTGTTCATGCTCCCCTCATCTAATGACATGAGTGTACTCTCTTCTTGATCTGCCGTCAAGAGGAATTGTCAGCAATTCTGGAGGAACCAGCTCGGGGACGTGCTCGACAAGCAGCTTGGGCTGAAACTTCGGCCAGCGGCCCCAGTGACGAATTCCTCGTCATGGATCAACATTGAATGGCATCCACCGGAGAATTTGACGAAGCGTTACGTGCGCAATGCAGGCCCGAGCCGACATCCAGGCTCGCGAGAAGCGCCGTGGCGTTTAGGTTTCGAATCGTATCGTCCGCCGCTCTTTAGACAGTTCAATTAGTTGGCTTGTCATGTCGCTGAAGTGCCACCCCATCCGAAGGCCCGGCCACTGGTGCCCACCGTCACTGGTTCAGCGGATCGTCTCACGTTTCCGGGGAAATGGTCAAACCCGCATCTCCGCCAGCAGCCAGCCTAGTTCGAGCGCGCTTTCCTGCGGACTGAACCGCGGCGACCTCGACAGGCAGCAGAGCTTCGGCTTCGCTCATCGCCCACACCGTGGCGCCGGTAGCCCAGGGAGTCAGCTGCGTGCCGGCGCCCCTCATAACGCCAAAGCCCACCGTCATCTCATCCGTGGCGCAAAGCCGTCATCGGCTCCACGGCGCAGGCCCGCCAGGCGGGCCAAACACTCGCGATCAGAGATGTACACAGAAGCACGAACGAGGCGCCTAGAAGGACCAGCGGATCGTTCATGCTTCCTTGAGTCCATTGCTTGAAGAGCCATTCAAAAGGATGCACAAAAGAAACCCGGCCACCAACCCGGCCAGAACTGCTCGAAGTCCGGAATAGATCACCCCCAGCAGTACCGACGGCGTCGAAGCGCCCAACGCCCTGCGAATCCCGAACTCCTTGTGACGTTGCGTAACCAGAAACGAAACGACACTATAGAGTTCCCTCGGATCGTTGCGGAGTTGAAGGGCATGCTGGAGCGATTCATGCAGTCCCTGTCCTGTATCGACCAATCCTTCATCCCGGACGACACGCTGGAGCGGTTGCCGGAACCATCTGTGGTAGGCAAGGCGAAAGTCGGTGTATCGACTTCAACAAAGCCCGGATGCGCCGCGTGGCCGAGGCGGTTCTGTCGTTATCCTGGCGCCCCAACGGCTTCACATCCTCGGAACTGGCGGATCAAGTCACACAGTCCGGCCCGGTAGCCAGTGGCGACTACAGTCCCCGACAAGCCGCATACGATCTCAAGAAGCTGCGCGGAAAGAAGATGGTAGAAAGGGTCGGGAAAAGCCGCGCCTACCGAGCGACTCAGGCAGGGCTGAAGGCCATCGCCGCATTAGTGGTTTTGCGGGAGAAAGCCATCCGCCTCTTGCTTGCCGCCGCGCAAGAAATCCGGGCTTCCCGCGGGTCACAGAACCCGACGGCGCTGGACCGTCACTACGAGGCTGTCCGCGTCAGCATGGCGGGCATCTTGCGGGAACTCGGAGTGGCTGCTTGATCGACAAAGAATTTGTCGGGCTTCGCCCCTAAGTGCCTAATTGAACTGTCTAAAGCGCGGCGGACGATACGATTCGAAGCCTTAGCGCCACGGCGTTTCTCGCGAGCCAGGATGTCGGCTCGGGCCTGCATTGCGCACGTAACGCTTCGTCAAATTCTCCGGTGGGTGCCATTCAATGTTGATCCATGACGAGGAATTCTTCACTGGGACCGCTGGCCGAAGTTTCAGCCCAAGCTGCTTGTCGAGCACGTCCCCGAGCTGGTTCCTCCAGAATTGCTGACAATTCCTCTTGACGGCAGATCAAGAAGAAAGTACACTCATGCCATTAGATGAGGGGAGCATGAGCAAGCCGCCGCCAGACCTTGGAGAAGATTCAGCCCGGCGGTACGAGTCCCCGGGCCAGAAAACGGAAGAAATGGCTGTCCAGTTATTTCGCGTACACTACACTAGCGGGGAAAGGGCGCGTGTAAAGCAACGCTTGTCCCCGCCTCGGTTCGCGGTGGCCCGCCCGGAGCGCGAACGCCGGTCCGCATCGAAAACCAACTTCCAGTTAAGCCGACCTTCTGGGCGGTGGTTCGTCGGTCTACGCTACGCCGTCAGGGAGGATCTATCCGCCGTGGCTGGCATGGCATCTGTCAGCAATGGGGCGTTAGACAGCCAAGTGGATTTTCTGGGTAGGCGATGCCTCAAGAAGGGTCCTCTATTGAACACGGGCCAAGCCATTGAATCTGTTCAGCTACATCGTTGCCGAGTCAAAGCTCTGGCTGAGCCCGCGGCCTCTACGCCTAGATCAATCAGTCCCTGCGCGCTTAAGAACGGAAGCGAATGCAGAGGCAATCTCCGCCATTGCGCCATAAATTCCGTCGCCTCCGGCGCAATAAGCTGCTCGAAATGAAATCGGTTCAATATTGACGTCCGAATCATGGAACTTCTACCCGCAGGCGGTGTCCAAAGTGCAAATGCTCGAAATCTGCCATTTGACCAAGCGTTTTCAGGGAGTAACAGCCGTAAGCGACGTTAATTTCACCATTCGTCCCGGCGAGATTCTCGGCTATATCGGCCCCAACGGGGCCGGAAAGAGCACAACGGTGAAAATGATCGTCGGCCTGCTGGAACCGAGCGATGGTCAGATCTTGTTCGATGGCCGCAGCGTTGTAGACGACCTCCCGGCGTTCCAGCGCCGTCTTGGGTACGTTCCCGAGGAGCCGAATCTTTACCCGCATCTTTCGGGGATCGAGTACTTGCAACTGGTCGGGCGCCTCCGCGGATTGCCGCTCAAAATGCTGGAGCCCAAGATCGAGGAGTTCCTGCACATCTTCTCGCTCTGGGACGACCGCCATTGCGCACTCTCCTCTTATTCCAAAGGCATGCGCCAGAAAGTATTGCTCTCCGCGGGCCTGCTCCACAATCCCGACCTCCTGATCTGGGACGAACCGCTCTCCGGCCTGGATGTGACCACAGCGTTGGTACTGCGCGAGTTGCTGGAGTCGCTCGCCCGTCAAGGCAAAATAATCTTCTACTGCTCGCACGTCCTGGAAGTGCTCGAAAAGGTCTGCTCGAGCGTCCTGATTCTCTCCAAAGGCCGCGTAGTGGCGCACGACACCATAGACCGATTGCGCGAGCAGATGCAGGAGCGCTCGCTCGAAGGCATCTTCGCGCAGCTCACGCGCGATGAAAATCACCCGGCTGTGGCGAACCGTATCGTGGAGGCGATGCGCGCATGAAAGCCTGGGCGGAGACTCACGGTGTCAAATTCGAGCTTGTGCGGCATTTCGTAGCCCGCATGCTGGACGGTGAATGGTCGTCCACCCCAGGACAATGGCGCAATGTGGCGATTGGCGCCTTCGCGATGCTCGTGCCCGCGGGTCTGCTGATTCTGCGCGAGGGTTCGACCAACGCAATAGACTCCAGCAAGTACCGGAGGCTGGCCGAACTCGCCGATAAAGCCCCTCTGCATGCCGCCATGACCGCGGACACCCTTTCGTTGATCACCGTGGTGCTCGCGGTGACCGGACTACTCGGGCTCATACAGTGGCAATCGCTATTTCCCGGTCGGCGCGACTATCTTTCCCTGGCTGGATTGCCGATTCGTTCGCGGCAGATCTTTCTGGCTCGCTTCGCGGCGGTGATGCTGTTCTCCGCTGGGTTGGTAACCGTGATGAATATCCTGCCGGCAGTGCTAGCGCCGCTGGAGTTCGGTGGACAGTGGCAGCCAGACTCGACATATTGGCCCAAGGCCGGGGCGATGGCGCTGGCGACGGGGCTGGGCTGCTTTTTCCTGCTGTTTTCCATGGTGGCGTTGCAGGGCGTGTTGTGGAGTCTGCTGCCAGCGCGCTGGTTCACGCGCGTCTCTGTCTACTTGCAGGGATTGCTGGTGGGAGTACTCTTTTTCATCGCGCTTTACGCTTGGAACATCCGCGATTGGACCATGCGCGACGTTGCCCATTTGCCCGAGTTCGCCTGGGCGCCGCCAGTCTGGTTCCTGGGACTGCACGAGCGCGTACTGGGCGATCAGGGGGCGTTTTACGCTGTGATGGCGGACCGGGCGTGGATGGCGCTTGCGGTGGCGGCGGCGCTCATGGTGCTCTCTTACCTGCTGAGCTACCAGCGCTATCGACAGCTCCTAATCGAAGCGCCGGTACACATCGAAGCGCCGCGTAGCGGCAAGTGGAGTCTGCTTCGCCTGCTGGCGCGGAATCCGCAGCAGGAAGCCATTTTGGCGTTCCTATCAAAGACACTAGCGCGCAGCCGCGCCAATCGCACTATCTGGCTGGCCTACATCGGCGCCGCTGTCGCGCTCATGGTCAATAGTTCGCTCATCGACGGATCGCACCTCACTGGGCGGGGAGTGGGGCTCGGCAAAGGGATCAAGTTCGCCATCCTGTATTGGCCTCTGGGACTTTCGGTAGTGCTGCTGGCGGGCATCCGCCACGTCTTCCGGTTACCCGCCGAACTGCCCGCCAACTGGATCTTCCGGCTAACCGAAACTCAAGGCCGTAAGCAATGGATGCAGGCCGTCGAGCGCTTCACGTTGTGCTACGCCGTGCTGCCGATCTACGCGCTGGTGTTTCCGGTCGCCGTCAGAGCGGTTGGATGGAGCATGGCCTTGCGGGTTGCCGCACTGCAAGTGCTGGTTTCACTCACGCTCTTCGACTGCCTGTTTTACGGCTGGCAGCAACTGCCGTTCACCTGCTCGTACGTGCCGGGCAAGCGTCCGATGGTGCAGATCGTTGCCATGTATATAATCACGCTATGCGCGCTCGTGCCTATTCTGGCTGTGCTGCTCGCGGCGGCAGCAGACTTCGTTCCGCTCTTCCCGTTTGTTTTAGCGTTGTTCGGTGGCATCTGGATTTGGGTGCGCCGCAGTCGGAAAGATGGCTGGGGCGAGGCTCGCCTGCTCTACCAGGAATTGCCGGACGCTTTGCCCGATTTAGGAATCGCCGAGATGGTCTGGAATCGACCGCCCGAGGCCACGTTCGCGCCGCACATCGTGCGGCCGGCGATCGAACTGGCGGGTTTCGGCGCCGCGCCCCCGGCGCCGCCACCGGTCGGTCGAGCCGGTTGGTTCGCCGGGCTTTGGCAAGATGTGCGTTTCGCGGTTCGACAGTTGCGGCGAAGCCCGGGTTTCACCGCCATGGCTTGTCTGACGATGGCGTTAGGGATTGGCGCCACCACCGCCATCTACAGCATGATCGACACGGTGCTTTGGCGTCCGTTACCGCTGCCCCAACTGAGTAAGCTCGCGATGCTTGTGCAGACTGTGCCCGGGCAGCCGCACCTCTGGACGCCGGCCTCGCCCGCCGACATCGAGAGCATACGCCGGCAGGATACCTTGCTCGAAAGTTTGGCAACCTGGCAGACTACCGCCGTGAATGTGGTGGACTCGGGCGGGGAAGGTCTTCGCCTGGACGCCACGCGTGTGAGCCCCAACTTCCTCAGCGTGGCAGGTGTGCGGCCTGCCATCGGCCGAAGCTTTCTGGGGCATTCCGATCAACCGGGGCTCGATCGCGAGGCGATCCTCAGCGACACCCTCTGGCGCACGCATTTTGGCGGCGATCCCAACATTGTGGGCAAGACTATCCGGGTGGACGGGCGTGACTATTCGGTGGTAGGAATCATGCCTGCGGGCTTCTATTTTCCACAGCCGCTGGGCCAGTTGTGGATCCCGCTGGCGATGACGGCCGAAGAACGAAATTCCCGCGACCTTCTGATGCTCGAATCGGGCGGCCGGCTATCGCCGGGCCACACTCTGGCGCAACTCGATGCCGAACTGGGAGGCATATCGGCGCGGCTGCGGCGCGAGTATCCGGACACCGATTCCCATCGCGCCTTTCGTGCGTGGAGTGCGCAGCGCTTCTTCACGGGCGACCTGGCGGCCGTTTATGCCGCTCTGGTGCTCGGCGCGGCACTGTTCGTCCTCCTCATCGCTTGCGTGAATGTGGCCAACATGCAACTGGCGCGTGCCGCGGGCCGCTGGAAGGAAATCGCCATGCGTATAGCGTTGGGCGCGCGCCGCGGCAGGCTGATGCGGCAACTTGTCACCGAGAGCATCGCGTTGTCGTTGTTTGCGGCGGGCTTGGGGCTACTCTTTGCGAAATGGGGACTGGCGGTATTGGCAGCGCACATCCCGGCCGAAATGGTGCGCTTCAGGCCTGGACTGGCCGACATCGGACTGAACTGGCATGCGCTGCTGTTCACGTTGGCGGCAGCCGTTGGCAGCGGCATTCTCGCCGGACTGATGCCGGCGTGGCGGGGATCGCGCGCCAGCCTCGTGACGGGACCGGAGGGGCCCGGCCGGCACCGTCTCCGTTCTCTGCTGGTGGCCGCACAAGTCGCACTGGCGGTAGTGCTGCTGACAGGCGCCGGCCTGATGGTGCGGGGATTCCAAATGCTGACAGCTTCGAACCCCGCGCTTGATCCGTCGCACGTGCTCACACTGCAGATTGCGCTCACCACCAATCGCGATCCAGCGCCCTATTATCGCCAGGTGCTCGATGCCGTCGCATCGCTTCCGGGCGTGCGGTCGGTGGCGGCGGTCACGGCGCTTCCGTACAGCCGCCACGGAGGCGCGTCGCCGGTTACCCTGGATGACCAGCCGACGGGACTGGGCCGGCATCCCTCAGCGTGGATTCAGCGTGCCACTCCCGAAGTCTTCGCGAGCCTGCATATCCCCCTTCGCGCCGGCCGTCTGCTGTCTGCGAACGATTCCGCTACCGCACCGCGAGTCGCTGTGGTGAGCGAGAGCGCCGCTCGCCGCTGGTGGCCCGACGGCACGGCGGTCGGCCGCCGCGTGCGGATCGGCGGGGCCTGGATGGAGGTAGTAGGAGTCAGCGGCGACATCGAGCACAGCGTGATAGATCGCCATCCCGTGTCCACGGTGTATCTGGCGTTCGTGCAATCGCCCGAGAGGCAAATGGACCTCGCGATACGTACGGCCGGTGACGCTGTTCTGTTTGCTCCTGCCATACGCGCGGCGATCCGTGCGGTCGACCCCGAGCAGCCTGTCGCCAACCTGAACTCGCTGACGAATCTTATCCAGCAGGAAGCCTTCGTGGTCGTCTACATGGCGGCTCTGATGGGCGTTTTTGGCGTGCTCGCGCTGGTGCTTTCATCGGCCGGGGTGTACGGGGTGATGGCCTACGTCGTGGCGGGGCAGACGCAGGAAATCGGGATTCGCATGGCGCTGGGCGCGCCTCGTGCAGCGGTGTTTTGGAGGCTATTCCAACGTGGCATGCGTACCGCAATTGCTGGTCTGATAACCGGGCTGATTCCAGCCTACGCCCTGGCGCGCCTGCTACGCTCCGTTGTCTTTGGTGTCAGCGCTGTGAGTCCGGCCGCATTCCTGGGAGTTCCGCTATTGTTGGTTTTAGCAGCGGCGGTGGCAATCTATATTCCCGCGTGGCGGGCGCTGAAGGTCGATCCTATGGCGGCGCTGCGAGTGGAGTAATCATGGTCGCCGCGCGGTTTCGTTGAGTTTCAAAGATCGCGATTGCGCGTCGCATTCAGCAAAAGGGCGGTGCGCGACTATCGCTCAACCACGGGCGGTCCGCCTCCGTTGAAGCTGAGCGGGAGGTAAATTTCCGGACGGACCGGAAGGCGCTGAGATCAAGGCTGCAAGCGCCTCAAAAGCCAGTTCGAAAATGAAAGACAAATGGCGATGTTCAGAGCGGCGGTTCGCTGTGGAGACCGTCGCCGGAACGGTGGTGACAGTATATCCACGAGAAGCTTGTGTCCCGTGGGAGTTGCGCCTCGGTTTCTATCAGTCTTCATCCTGCTATTCCTCCCGTAGGGCCGCCGTCGGGTCGAGACCTGCAGCGCGGCGCGCCGGTACCCAGCAGGCGACCGCTGCCACAAGGATGAACAACAGAATCATGGCCGCGAACGTTCCCGGGTCGGTTGCTTTGATGCCAACGAGCATGCTTGCCATAACGCGCGTGAGCCCACCGGCAGCCACCAAGCCGATGGCAATGCCCGCCAAGCTCAGAGTGAGCCCTTGCCCAATTACAAGCCTGAAAATGCCTCCCGGCGCAGCACCGAGTGCTATCCGGAGGCCAATCTCCGCCGTACGCTGCCGAACCGCACTCGACGCCACCCCGTAGAGCCCGATAGCCGCTAGCAATGCGGCAACCACCGCAAAGGTGCCAATGAGCAGCAGATGAAATCGCGTAGTGGACTGCGCCGTATCAATAGCGGTGTCCATGGTCTGCATTTCTGTAATGGCCAAGCGTCCAGGGGCGAACTTCGCAATCTCGGCGCGTACTGCGGCCGCGTACCTTGTGGGATCTCCGGCAGTGCGGAGCGCCCAGTGCCGCGATATACCGATTCCCAAAAAACCATCCGTCATAAAGATCTGCTCCCGCCCGGGATCGGCGAGAGTTTGCAGCCGTTGGTGCTCGACCACTCCGATGACTTCGAGCCACGTCGGATTCGGGATATAAACGCAAATGCGCTTGCCGAGTGCGGACTGACTGGGGAACGCCTTCTCGGCGAGTGACTGGTCAATAACTGCGAGGTTACGCCCGCTCGCGTTGTCCGCTTCTGTGAACGCACGGCCCTCCAATATGCGCGTATGGAGGGTCTCAAAATATCCCGGCAACACGGTTGGGAAGATCGACCGTATGGGTTGGCACTTCCGGAATTTGTTCGGTGCGCCATTGGATTCCATGGGTCGACCCGACGGCGTGTAGTGGAAGGCCTGTGGCAGCACCGACGTTCTGGATTCCGGGGATCGCCCGCAGCCGATCCTCCAATTCGCGCAGAAAAGCGAGGCGCCGCTGGGGTTGCTGAAAGCCTTTTGCGTCGCCGACGGTCAGGAACGTGAGGAGGCCGTGAGGATCATAACCGGGGTCGACGTGGAGCAATTCGAGAAAGCTGCGAAACATCAGGCCCGAGCCTACGAGCAGTACAAAGGCCAGCGCTACCTCAGCGATCACGATGCCAGATCGAAGCAAGCCGCCGATTCCCAAGTGCGCAGACCGTCCGGCGCTGCGCAGCATCTGCATGACATCGGGCCGTGCGACGCGCCAGCCAGGCAACACGCCTAGGATGGCAGATTCCACGACGCCGGCTAAGGTGGAGAACGCAAGCACGCGCCAGTCGATGGAAGCGGATTCCAAGCGCGGCAAACTGGGAGGCGCGAGCGTGAGCAACTCACGAATCCCGAGCCAAGCGAGTCCCACGCCGAGCAGCGTGCCCAGACCGCACAGCAGTAGGGCTTCGGTGACCATCTGGCGAGTGATCCGCCCGGTTCGAGCACCAAGCGCAGCACGCACGGCAAGTTCGCGCTCGCGTAGGCTGGTGCGGACGAGCAGGAGGTTTGTCGCGTTTGCACACGCGATCAGGAGGAGAAAGGTGACGGCGCCCATGAGGGCGAGGAGCGCTGACCGGACTTCGGCCACAAGGCTTTTGTGCCACGATTCCAGACGGACTTGCCAATGTTCAGGGCGCCAGGTTGCTGCGACACGATCGATCTGCGACTGTGCGCGATCCAGAGTTACACCTGGCTTGAGATCACCGATAACTTGCAGCATCAAGTCGCTGCGGTTAGATTCGTCGTAGCCGCGGTCGTTGGCAATCCAGACATCCGGACTGGGTTGGGGGCCGACCAGCTTGAAACCGGGCTCCAAAACCCCAACGATTTGCGGGCCGGGTCCCTCCATACCAAGCATCTGGTGGCCAAGGACGGTCGGATCAGCACCATAGCGCCTTTGAAAGTAGTCATGGCTGAGGATGGCCACGGTTCCCTGCGGCGGTGGAAATGGCGGCGGCGGCACACCGTTTGGTTTGCCATCCGCCTCGGTGAAATCACGACCGAACATGATGTGGGCGCCAAGCATCTGGAAGAAGTCAGTCGTGATCAGGCCCTTGCTGATGCGCTCGGCAGTACCGTCTTCGCGGGGAACGACGGCACGGAAGACCATAACCGCTGCCATGTTCTCGAACGCAGCGGAGGCCCCATTACGCAAATCGAAGAAGTAGGCGTTGGAAAGGAGGTCGTTCGCCAGAACCAGCCGATCGGGATTCTTATACGGAAGAGGGCGAAAGAGCACGGCGTTGGTCACACTGAAAATGGCCGTGCTGGCGCCGATGCCGAGGGCGATAGTCAAGACAGCGGTAATGGCGAACGTGGGTGTCTTTCGTAGAATGCGTGCAGCATAGGCGAGGTCTTTCACGAGGTCATCTACAAGGTTGAGATGACGCATATCACGGCATTCCTCTTTGCATTGCTCCGAGCCATTAAGCGCGAGAAGAGCCTGTCGGAGAGTCTCGCGCGCATCCATGGCCATTGGCGATGTGCTGCTCGATTCGCCGTTCCAAATGGAATCGGAGCTCTTCATCCAATTCCTGCTCAACACGGTTACGACGGAAGATCGACCGCATGCGTAACGGAATGGTGTAGAGCCACCGCCTGGGGGACATGATTCAGGCCTCCTCCAGGCGGACGACATCGGTGATGGCACTCGACAGGCGTGCCCAGTCTCCTGCTTGCTTCTCCAGTTGCCTCCGGCCTAGGCGGGTTAGCGAGTAGAATTTCGCGCGGCGGCCGAGTTCGCTGGTCTTCCATTCGGCCGTGATCCAGCCCCCTTTTTCAAGCTTGTGGAGCGCGGGATAGAGCGAGCCATCGCTGACCTGAAGCATATTGGCAGACACTTGTTTCAGACGCTGGCTGATGGCCCAGCCATGAAGCGGTTCCAGTGCCAGGATCTTGAGAATCAGCAGATCCAAGGTGCCCTAAACCAAATCAGACGGTTTGCTCATGCCGATGGACTATCCTCGGTTACCGAGAACATGGTAGAGCAACACGTTTGGCAATGCAAGGGGGGCTGTAATGTAATCGCTTTACGGGGTGGCCTGGTCTCACGAATGCATCGGCTCAAGCGGCGGTGGATTGCCCGCGGGTAGTCGCTAAATACCCGCCTTATGCCGAGTACCGGACTATGCCGAGTGGCTCCGGGCGATCGACAGCAGGGCGGGCATTGGGCGGAATGGGTACTCGGCATAATTAGAGGGTGGACAGGAATGCCAGAAGTGCATCGTCCGGCTTGAAGCGGGACAAGGTGCCGCCGGCTGGGGCCAATTTCCCAAGTGCCTGCTCTTTCATCCGGAGGTCAGCCTGAACGTAACCATGGGTCGTTTCCAGGCTTTCGTGTCCGAGCCAAAGCGCGATAACAGTTATATCGACACCGGATTGGAGGGGGTGCATCGCCGTGGAATGTCTGATGACATGAGGAGAGACTCGCTTTGCCTCCAGGCTCGGACAGGAGGGAATGGCTCGTTGCACCGCTTGCTGGAGGATGCAATTGGCGCCGTCGGTCGATAGGAATCCGCCAGCGGCATTTGGGAAAAAGACACGTTCCGTATTCTCACCGCGTTTCTCGATCCAGTAGACCAAAAAAGCCCGTGCCTCTCGCCGATAGTTCCTGCGCGTTCCCACTGCGCAGCCGCGCTGTCCTTCCAAGTGTCGATCGAAATCCTTTAATAGCCCGTCGATCGATCCGCTCGGTGCACCCGAAGATGAGAGGGCACCAGGGTATTCGGCTGCAGCATGACTTTCGTTCATTTCTTCTCCTTGCGACCAAGTTGGCCACAAGGAAACACTCCCAGAATTATGCCGAGCGGATCAAATCAGCGTGGCTGCCGAAAGGGGCTTCCCTCCGCTGCCGGCGCAAACAACTACGCGTAAGACTCGGCATAATCCGGTACTCGGCATAAGGCCGGTTTCCACTTTTTGTCCCTCGCCCGCGCAAAGGCCACTTCGGCGAGTCGACTACATGGCCGGGTGGACCATTTCCGGTATTGGCGACAAGACCGGCAGAGGGCTTTGGCGCGAATATTTGGCCAGATTAGACTGCTTAGCGATGCGACTCTCCGGCCGAGAGCCAATTGCGGAGGTAGGGCGCGACGTTGTTATCGATGTCCCGGAACTCCTCCTGGGTCAAGGGTACACTGTGCCATCGTTTCAGCGCGTCCTTCGGCAAGTTGTCGGCGGTCGCGGCGTCGCTTCCGTAAAGGAGCCGGTGGGTCCCGATCTGGCGAACGCGCTTTACGAGGAGGTCGGCTTTGTTCTCCCACGTGCCAGGTATGGCTATCCCACAGACATCGAAGTATACATTTTTCATTCGAGGATCTTCTCGCTCGATTGCTTTCACAAATACCGAAAGAGCGGCGTCGGTTGCCGGGTCGTCGTAGCCTCCACCCCCCGCAAGATGCGCGATCTGTACGACCACATCCGGAGCCTCAGGGAGTAACTGTTCCAGAAAGATGCGGGCCTCCTTTGCTCCGTATGGTCGATGGTGATCGATGTTGGTGTGCATGTGCACCACGATCGCCATATGATTCTCGTTGGCGGCACGGAAGACCCGTCGCACCCGCGCGAGATGACCAGGATTGTCAAGATTCACATCTGAGTTGCCGAAGTGTAGCTTCAGTCCGGTGCGCAGGTTTGGGTCTTTCCCACAGCGTGCGACTTCTTCAAGTGCGTAGGGCCTGAGTGGATTGACGCTGCAAAAGCCAAGCAACCGATGAGGGTATTTGGCAACCTGCGCGCTGGTCCAGTTATTCTCAGCCATCACGTGCGCGTATTCATTTGGAACCGACGGTTTGTTTGGATTCGAGAAGCTATATGCGACCGACAGTACGACGGCTCGATTGATTCCGGCGGCATCGAGTTGAGCAACCAGGAAATCGGCGTCGATACCGTTCGGCCCTGGAGACGATCTTGCGCCAGCCTCCGGGCTGTATAAGTGTTGGTGATAATCGATGATCTCGGCCGCCGAATTCAGCGGGGCGAGCATGCCTGATGCCGTGATGATCACGATCCATCGTTTTATCGAGTCGAAATAAAGGGCAGGCATGATGAGCAAACCCACAATACCAAAATGCAAGGCAGTGACGCGGTGTCAAGCAAGACCTCAGCATGCTCCCGAATCACGCCACTCGGAAACAGTTCCAGCCGCACGAAACGGAAGTTTTGTTATGTCCCACTTCCTTGGCACACCTCATGTCCGATAATGTGCAGCTTGCGTTCGGAGAGCAATCGAAGCCATTCGGATTTGAGCCCGATGTCGACGCGGGAGAGAAGGCCAAGATCTTCTTCCTGACGTGTCAGTTCGGAAAAAGCACTGTAGTTTTGGTAAATCGGGTCGACGAACGATTCCTTGCGGTGCAGAATCGGTGGATTCTCCGATGACGAATAGTCCCGGACGGCGTATGAGGCGCTAGGTAGATGGACACGGACACTATGGAGCAGTGCCGGATGGGCTTCCTCATCGAAGTCTTTGTATTTTAAAAACGAAATCTTGCGCCCGTCCATCGCGAACTTAACGATATTGTAATCAACCTCGCCGACGATCTCGCGCGCAGCGAAGATCAGGACTCTCAACAGGGCGGGAAGGGATTCTTCGGCCGATCGATGCAGATAAAAATCCGCCGGCAGTCGTTTGCCAACTGGCGTGGAGAGGCATGCCTCCCGGATCAGTTCGGGCTTACCGAGCTGAAACAAGAAATGCTGGCCTTCACGCATCGCGCTCTTGTAGGAAGGCCAAAGCAGCTTGATATCGGCTCGGGTTTCCGGTGGCAGCAATCGAATGGGCGGAGGTCGGACTCCGCGGAGCTGAAGCATAGCGAAATAGGTCAAAATGTCGTTCCTTTTCGCATCTCGCGCCTCAGCCAGCGTTTGGGGATTGAGCAGGCCCGACGCCAGTCGGTCGATTCTCGAACGTGATCCAAAGCGCAGGAGCAACACCGGGTACCGATCAAACTCAGATGGAAGCGGCGGGCGCCCGAGCTTCCGCGTCCTTTCGATTAGTTCCTGGCCATCCGGGTCGTCGGCAAACTGAGAGAATAGGTCGGCGCGCTCGCGCTTCAGGGGAGTAATGGAGAGCTGAGCTAAATGTGCTGACTCAACGGACTCGTCCTTAAAAACGTAAGCAATGCCAAGACTCGCCATGTACGGCTTCCGGCCGAGAATTGCCTCCAAATACTGGCGGAACTCGGACTGCGTGTAGATCTTTTGAAATGAACCCGAGTTGGTCACGAGGCCGTCGGAGAACTCGGTGCCGCTATTGAGCGACTGATCGACTCGAACTGAAACGACAAGTGCTCTTTGGGAAAGATCAAAGGCGGCCCGCAAGGTTTGCTCCCGCTCCTGCACATCTTCGATCACGTTCAACACATAACCGAGATTGACGCAATCGGCGGTGCTGAGCGGGGTTTGAGGCCGATAGTGGGGATCCCAGCCCTCCGCTTCAACGCCAACGTCCCTCAAGAGTTGGACGTCTTCGCCGAAGCCACAACCGTAATCGAAGAAAGAAAACTCAGGAGCGATGAGTCCTTGCGCCCGGGCCAGGGCGACGGGGCGGGAATGGCCTAGGCGGCGGATGGCTGTCCGATGGCGCTGTATCGACGTTGGGTCCATGCATTTGCTCTTATGCATCCTGGGTCTGTCTCGGGCCAGCCAAGCGCTTTCTATGGCTTTGCCAGCGCCGCGACAGCCTGAGACAAGAACTCAGAATCAACAAACGGTACCTGCGCAAAAATGATCTCCGGCTCTCCCTCCAGCTTCGCGGCCAGGTGACCTTTGCCGAGCAGCCGCTCCGCGCCTTTCTCGCCTAGGGCGATCTCGGATGTTCCTTCGCCATCGACACGAAGAACCAGTCGATTACCCAAATTGGCCCGCAATTGCATCGGCATGACGTTGGCATCGGGTCGCTGCGCCGCAAATACCAGGGAAATTCCGGCGGCACGCGCCTTGACGCCGAGCCGAGCCACGACATCGGAAACGGCGTCGGCATAGTGCGGCGTGAGCATCCAATCGGCGAACTCGTCGTG
>Ga0209067_10000228_pt1 | contig 39100 bp, 47 predicted proteins | sample ColStrG_CSR_2013_FD_187199 | JGI IMG/M metagenome (GOLD analysis project Ga0209067, IMG submission 187199) | Freshwater sediment microbial communities in response to fracking from Pennsylvania, USA - Cold Stream Run_MetaG_CSR_2013 (SPAdes)... | ecosystem: Environmental > Aquatic > Freshwater >... | reverse complement strand
CGGCAGGCATGCTTGGGTTTACGGCGGGCTATGTCCTGCATGGATGGGCATGAGCCCGCACATCGTGGTCCTGGTGTCTCTGCAGCGCGCCGGAGACATGACAGTGACGGAGCTGGTGGCGCACACGGCGCTCACCAAGAACCAAGTATGGGCAGCGCTGCGCCGGCTGCGTGAGAACAAGCAGGTGTTCATACTTACATACAACCGCCAGCCTGACGGCGTGGCGGGAAGAGCGACCCCGGTGTATCGCGCCGGGCGCAACTACGACGCCAAGGAGCCCGCGCGTCTGTCACGCAAGGAGACCAACGAGAGCTACCGGCGCCGGCACAAGGCCGTTATCACTACCCAGGCGCGTGTGCGCCGCAAATCTATAGTAAGTATGTGGGACGGTCTGGGGCAACGCCCAGAACGCGCTCCCCTGGAGTAATACGTGACTGAAATTGAAAAACTGACGGCAGAGCGTGACGCCCTGCAATCCCAGCTTGCCGAAGCGCAAGAAACTATCGAACTCCAATGGGCAGAACGCGAAGAACCTCTGAAACAGGCACAGCTTTATATGAGCGAATGCAACCGGCTTGAGAAAGAGCGTAACACCCTGCAATCTCAGCTTGAATGCGCGACACAACTCGGTAACGATCTGGAGCAGCAGCGCGACGAATTGCGGGGGCAGCTTGCCGCACCCACTGCGCAGGAGCTGGAAATACACGATGCAAAGTGTCCTGCACTTACCGGTGAAGTTTGCACCTGTGACCGACACAACCCGACAGTAGACAGCGCATGGGCGCAGTTTTGCGCCGGTATAGGCGATGGACCTAAAGCACCATATCCAGGGATGATTGGCGCTTTTGAGCGGTACTACGGCCAGTCATTTGCTGACAAAGACTGGCGGAAAGAAGCATCGGTATGGGCCGCCGCGTGGAAGGCTGCACTCTACGCCGCACCAACTGCGCAGGAGCCGGTGAATCAGATGCTGCTGGATGCGCTGAAAACAGTGGTGGCAAACGCACCGGAGCCTTATTGCGCGATTACACGAGCAGTAGATGCTCAATGCCGCGCCGCCATCACAGCAGCCGGGGAGCGTAGCGACAACGCGCAAAGCGCAGAAGGAGCGGGGGAATGAAACCAACACACGATTGCGTTGCGCGAGTAAATGAACTGCTCAAGCCACACAACACCGCGCTGACGGGTGTCATAAATTTCGGCGAAGGCCCAGAACGGATTGCCTTGGCGACAACCAAGGCAGATGACAAAGTGCGAAAGAAACCGGCTATGTTTTTTGCAACTTATTGCCCTATGTGTGGAGTAAAACTGTGAAACCGACACCACTTACTGACGATTATATTGCCAAGTTGAATACCCAGGAATTCGGAGTTGTCTGGTACTGGGAAGACAAAGTTAATTTTGCCCGCGCCATCGAATCCGCCCGTGACGCGCAGTGGGAGAAGATGCTGGGAGAGCAGGAGCCGGTGGCTATTGCCGACAATCTGGCAGACAACCGTATTCGGGCATTGAAACCTTTACCACTAAACACCAAGCTCTACACCCACCCCGCACCCGACCACACGGCGCTGCTGCGGCAGGCGCTGGATGCGCTGGAGAGTATTGAGGATCGGTTTGGTCAAAGTCGGAGCGAATTTATTTTCAGCCAGCGCTGCGCAATAGATAAAGCCCGCGCCGCCATCACCGCAATCAATGAGGCGCTGAAATGAACGTGGATTACTGGCCTTGGGCGCTTGCATATACGCGAACACAGTTTCGTTTCGGCAAATACTTTCGCATCGTATATGCCAACGACGCAGCATACTGCCTTGATAACATTTGCAAACAGGCGCTGAAATGACAGACCTCGAAATAAGCAAAGCCCTGGCGCTGGCGATTGGGTGGAGCAATAACAAAGTTACTACATACAAAGGGATTTGCAGCGTTGACCCTGGACTGTGGGATGACTGGAAGATATTCGACTACCGCGACTGGAACGTCATCGGCCCGATTGCGGAGCGGTATGACGCGTTTCCTCTGACTTCGGATAGTCAGCCTGGAGTGTGGTTTACGCGAGTGCGCAATCAAGGCTTCATAGAGCAATTCACCTACGCAGACACCCCACAGAAAGCGATCGCATTGGCAGTAATCAACGGAGCGAAGAAATGACCGGACTCAACTCCGAGCGCACCGTCGCCGTGGACCGGGAATACCACTGGTCACCGATAACCAGCTGCCCGCGCGGTGTTAAAGTTCAGCTCCTGGGTAAAGGCGGTGTCGCTGTGTACAGTCCATACAACGGCAAAGACACGTTCTGGACCCACTGGGCACCCCTGCCAACCCTTCCAAAGTAACATGCCCAGACCCAAGCCACCGCAGGAACTCAAGGTACGCAGCGTGCGTTTGACCGATACCCAGTGGGCCAAGTTCGATCGTATGGGAGGCGCTGCCTGGATGCGGCGCACCCTGGATCGACACTACCAGCTGACACGCGCGGATCGTGCAGAACGCGACCGACGTGTGCGCATTGACCGCACTGCAGGACTTACCATGCAGGCCATTGCCGACCGACACCATATCACCCGTAAGACTGTTTCAAGGATTTTAAGAAATGAAAACTGACCCGAACATTGCGGCCGCGCAAGCTAAATCAATGCTGGTTAATACTGGGCTCGCTACGGAAAGCGCGATCGGCCCGTGGCTCGCCAATACCGGCGCTGTCCAAACCACAGCGGGCCACCGCTACAGCAGCGTGCGCATCGTCGTGGAGACCCTGGAAAATGGACGTGAGGTTATCTGCGAGGGCCGTCGCTACATCGTCCCCGAGGGGGACAGCCTGATCTCCGTTATCACACGGGCGCTGGTTGACAACAAACTGGAGAATTGATGAAAAATACAACACGTGCCAACTTGATCCAGGTGGGCGGCAGCCACTACAAAGACAAAGCAGTTCAGCCCTGGGACGCCATGGCGTCCTGCATGTCGGCGGAGGAGTTCGTCGGGTACCTGCGCGGCAACGTCATCAAGTACACCATGCGGTGCAACGATAAAGGCGGTGTCGAAGACCTGCGCAAAGCGCAGCATTACTTGACCAAGCTGCTGGAGGTGCTGGGATGAGTACCCGCCCCTACCACTCCGACCACGGTATTGATGCGTGGCCCATCATGCACCGTGAAGGCAACCTGAACCCCAACACCAAGGCAATCCTGGCCGTCAAGCAGTGTGTCGAGTTGCGAGTGCTTGAGACCGTCAGCGGCTTCGCGCTGGGTGTGTTTGACCAAGCGGACCCCGGTGCTGGCTTGAAATTGTACGCAGGGGACACGCTGGAGTCCGCTGTTCAATCCATCCTGGCCGTCCTCGTTGAAGGAAAACTGAAATAGGAGTACAATGTTTGATATGGTAATCAAACAAACACATAAACAAGCATTCGACCGCCATGTGCTTCGGCAAACAGACAACGAGTGTTGGCCTGCAGTACGCGGAGGGTATAACAAACCCGGCTGGCACGTTACGTGGAAGGTAGGCGGTAAAAAATTGTTAGCCCATCGTGTTTCCTGGGAGCTTCACAACGGGGAGATACCTGATGGACTATGTGTACTTCATAAATGCGATAACCCAAAATGCTGTAATCCAGCGCATTTATTTTTAGGAACCCGTGCTGACAATGTTTCTGACATGTGGCAAAAGAACCGGGCCAATCCTGGTAACCCAAAAGGGCGTAAGTTTGGGCCTTCTGCGCACAGGAAACTATCTTCTGCCCAAGTGGAACAGGTTTTCCATTTGTACAAAAATGGAAAGACCCAAAGAGAAATAGCAACTTTGTATGGGACAACGGATGTAACTGTTGGAAACATACTTAGAGGGTGTACGTACACGGAGCTGATACAAAATGTATCTGGACTAGGGCGCGGAGAAAAGCAACGTACGGCAGCTAGACAGAACATGATCACAGCAAGGTCTATGTACGAAGCTGGGGATACCCAGAAAAAAATAGCCACCACACTTGGGGTTAGTCAGTCTGCGGTTAGTAATTACCTAAAAAGGATCAAATGAAAATACAACCAGTATTTATGGACTACGAAAGTTTCTGGTCGAATACCCACTCGCTTTCAAAGATGTCCAACGTAGAATACATCACTCACCCGGACACAGAAGTAATATCTCTAGCGATAAAAGTTGGCGTCGCACCAACCGAAGTATATTTTGGTGAAGGCAACATAAAAAAAGCAATAGCTGCGGTAGATTGGGGTAATTCTATAGCTGTAGCGCACAACGGTAGCGGTTTCGACCACCTTTTGTCAGCGTGGCGCTTCGGCGTCAAACCCAAGATGTGGGGATGCACGCTGGCCATGGCCCGCTCCAAGTACAACGCCCAGGTGGGCGGCTCGCTGGCGGCACTGGTCAAGCACTTCGGTATCGGCGTCAAAGACAACAGTGCCCTGCTCAACACCAAGGGGCGCCACCTCAAAGACTTCACACCCGAAGAAGTTCAGGCCATGAGCGTGTACAACAAGGCCGATACGGATCAGTGCGCGGCGCTGTTCAAAATTCTGGCCAAAGGCTTCCCGGTGTCTGAGTTGTTGCAGATTGACCTGACCACGCGCATGCTGACCGAGCCCCAGTTCGTTGTGGATGAGCTGCTGCTGGATGAAACGTTGTACTCCGTTCAGCAGGAAAAGGCGCGCTCCCTCAAGGAGCTGACCGACCTCATGATGACCCAGGCAGAGCAGGTAGCCCACGTGTTGGAGACTGGCGGCCAGCGCACCGAGGAGTGGGTCAAGACGCAGCTCATGTCCGCGGCCAAGTTCTCCGCAGTGCTGGAGTCCCGCGGCGTGGAAGTGCCTATGAAGGTGTCCCCCTCTGACCCGGCCAAGATGATCCCGGCGCTGTCCAAGACGGACCAAGCGTTCCTGGACCTGCAGGAACACGATGACCCCGTGGTAGCGACGGCGGCGCGCGCCCGACTGGAGGCCAAGAGCACGTTGCTGGAAACTCGCATCGAGACGTTCAAGACAGTGGCACACTGCCTGCGCGGTCGCATCCCCATGCCGCTGCGCTACGCCGGCGCGGCAACCACCGGGCGCTGGAGCGGAGAGACGTTCAATCCGCAGAACCTGCCGCGCATCGACCCCAGCAAGCCCAAACTGTCGGACGCGCTGCGCAATTGCCTGATGGCCCCCCCAGGCCACACGGTGGTTACGTCGGACCTGAGCGGCATTGAGTTGCGTGTCAACCACTTCCTGTGGAAAGTGCAGTCCAGCATGCGGCTGTTCCAGAACGACCCGGCCAAAGCGGACCTGTACCGCGAATTTGCCGCTAACCTGTACACCGTGCCCAACAAGGCCGATGTAACCAAGGCGCAGCGCCAGATCGGCAAGGTCGCTCACCTGGGGCTGGGGTTCGGTGCAGGTCCGGCGACATTCCAGCGCATCGCCAAGATCATGGGCGGTGTGGACATCTCCATAGAAGAAGCCCGCGAAGTGGTGGAGGCTTGGCGCCTGGAGTACAGTGACATCGCGCAGGGCTGGCGCACCTGTCACGACGCGCTCAAGGACATCGCCAGCGGTGTGGAACGGCCCATCGACCCCTGGGGCATGTGCACAACTGGCAAGGATCACATCCGTCTGCCCAGCGGGCGCGCGATCTGGTATCCAGGTCTGCACGCAGAGAAGAACAGCGAAGGCAAGAGCGAGTGGGTCTACGGCGAAGGACGCAACCGCGCACGTATATACGCCGGAAAAGTGGATGAGAACATCGTCCAGGCCTTGGCCCGCGACGTGATCGCCGAAGTGGTTCAAAAGATGTGGAAGCGCCACGGCGTGCGACCGGCACTCTTGGTGCATGATGAATACGTGGCCATCGTCAAGACGGAGGACGCTCCGCAAGTCCAGGTGTTGCTGGATGACACGATGCGCGAGCCCACCAGCTGGTGGCCGGAGTTGGTCAAGTGGAGCGAAAGCGGATCAGGAGAAACGTATGGCGTTGCGCACTGAACCTTCTCTGCCGACGTATCACATCCAGACCTTGCAGCAACTCGATGAGCTTCCCTCTTCGGTTGCATTCGCACTTGCGTTTGGCCGCCGAACTGTGTGGGAGGCCATGACCCTACATGGGTGGGATAGCCGGAAGGCTACCGTCCTGCGCAGCAATGCTCAGGTTATAACTATGGCGCCGGAGGTGGCGCGGCATATCGCCGCCGTTTACGCACTGGAGCACTGATGGATAGAGTAATACCCCCTGTCACATATAGCCACATCGATGCGTTCGAGACGTGCCCCAAGCAGTTCCACGAAGTCAAGGTGCTCCGCTCCGTCGTGGAGCCGGAGACCGAGGCGCAGCGCTGGGGAATCAAGGTGCACACGGCGTTTGAGCACGCCATGCTTGACGGCACTCCGCTGCCGGAAGGTATGAAGCAGTGGCAGCCACTGGCGGATAAGTTCTACGCGCTCCCTGGCGAGAAGCTGGCGGAGTACCAGTTCGCTGTTGACCGCAATTTCCAGGCGACGGGCTGGAGCGGTTCCTGGTCACGCGGCATCGCCGACTTGGTGGTGATCCACAAGAAGCGTGCGTTGGTGGCGGACTGGAAAACCGGCAAGCGCAAGCCCAGCGAGCAGCTGCAGTTGTACGCCGGTTTCATCAAAGCCAAGTGGCCGGAGGTCGAGGTAATCCAGACCGCATTCGTGTGGCTCAAGGAAAAGAAAATAACCAAGGCGACCATCCAGGCTGACACCGGAGTGCCTATAATTTGGCAGGGGTTCATCCCCCGTGTTCGTAGGCTGGAGCGTGCCTATGAGAACGACGCGTGGCCGGCTAAGCCTTCGGGCCTTTGCAACGGCTGGTGTCCTGTGAAGACGTGTACTTACTACAAGGAGAAACGATAATGGACGAAATGATTGTGGAATCGAAACCAGCACTGGTCGCGGCGATCAAAGCGGGCATGCGCACCACGTTTGAGGAAGCCAAAGCCAACCCGTTTGTCGTGCGCTGCGGCAGCGCGGTGTACATATTCAAAGACGGTTTGCTTGAGCGCCGTGCGCGCCAGATCGTGAAGAATATTCACCGCACCCCGGCAGCTGCGTTCAAGGTAGCCTGATGGACTACATGACCATCCTGATGAAGCAAGGCTACAGCGCTGAGCTCGCTTTGGTATCCAACAACTTGTGGCGGGCCTGCGGGCTGCGTCACATCACCATCATGGGGCGTCAGTTCCAGCTGCGCGAAGTGGAGGAGGTATGATGATGTGCAGTCAAACTTTCGCTTTTTGGGCGCTTCTACTGGTCGCGTTCGGGGTTCTGCTATGTGTCGCCATAGGGATAGTCGGCTGTTTGTGGAGCCGACATGACGCCTGAAGGGATAATAAAAGTCGCGTGTAAGGAAATTCTGCGCCAGCACGGCATCTGGTTTTACATGCCGGTCCAGAACGGCATGGGTGTTGTGGGCATCCCCGACATCATTGCCTGCTGGAAGGGCCAATTCCTGGCGATTGAAACCAAAGCCCCAGGCAAAGCGTCCACCGTCACCGCCAACCAACAGCGCAACATCGATGCCATAAACAAACACGGCGGGTGGGCTATTGTTGTTGACGACCCCGCGAAGCTGCACGCATTTCTTGTCACTAAAATACTGGAGGAAAAATATGGCTAAATCAACCCCAGAGAAGCTGGCCTATCAGAAGGCGTATAACGCTTCTCCTGCACAGAAGGAACTCGGTGTGGAGCGCCGGCGCGAGCGCCGCCATGAAATCGCTGCCGGTAAGGTGGCCATAGGCGACGGCAGAGACATCGCTCACATCAAGCCGGCCAGCCAGGGCGGCAAGACAGTGCCGTCCAACGTGAAGGTCGAAGCCGCAGCAAAAAACCGCGGCTGGCGCAAGGGCGAGGGTGACTACAAGGTACCCGTGGACAAGAAGTAATGTACATCTACCGCCGCAAATACGTGTATGACGAGTTACTGCGCGGTCGCAAATCCAGTGATATTGCGCGCGAACTAAATATATCTGCAGAACGCGTAATGCAGATAAAACGCCAGCACATAGCCGACACGAAGAAACAACGCGAGGCTGAACGCGCAAAAGCTCGCGCCGTAGCCATCGCCGAGATTCCATACATCCTTGGTGGTATTACCCACGACTACCTTTGCACTTGGTTTTTGCTGCACTATGACGAGATAGCCGACAAGCTAAATTTCTAATGTACATCCACAAAAAGAAAAAAGCCGTGGTCATGAAACTGCGGCACCCCTCAAGGATTACGTCAGTCATCACGACAGCCAAGCAGGTCAACAGTCACGTAGTGGCACTCCCGCACCGCCCGGATGAAACCCGGGTACTGCGAAACCTGGGTTTCGATATACCGGACCCCATGCCGATCCACTACCAGTACCCCTTGGCCAACGGGCGGCACAGTCCTTTTGAGGTGCAGCGAACCACCGCGTCTTTTCTCTCCATGAACCGCCGGGCGTTCTGTCTCAACGGGATGGGCACCGGCAAGACCAACAGCGCACTGTGGGCGTTCGACTATCTGCGCACGGTCAAGCAGGCCAAGCGCATGCTGGTTGTGTGCCCGCTGTCTACCATGGAGCGGACCTGGGCGGACGCGGTATTCATGACGTTCCCGCACCTGGATTACAACGTGCTCTATGGATCACGCGATCGCCGCATCAAGCTGCTCAAGCAGCACGCGGACGTTTATATCATCAACATTGATGGCTTGGCCATCATAAAGAAGGAACTTGCAACGCGCCCCGACATTGACGTCATCTGCGTCGACGAACTGGCAATGGCGCGAAACGCACAAACAGACCGATGGGAAACTTTGAATTTGATATGCAACAAGCAGTCACCCCGGCGCGTGTGGGGGATGACTGGCTCACCTACGCCCAACTCCCCTACCGACGCGTGGGCTCAGTGCCGCCTTATTACCCCCGACAACGTGGAAGTGCCCAAGTATTTCGGGCGCTTCAAGGACGCCGTGATGCGGCAATTGACGCCCTTCAAGTGGATTGCTCGACCTACTGCGAATGACACCGTGTTCAAGGCGATGCAGCCGGCCATCCGCTTCGCGCTGGATGATTGCGTGGACCTCCCCGAGCAAACGGTGATCACACGGGAAGTGGAACTGACCAAGGAACAGGACAAAGCCTACAAGGACATGCTGGCCCGGCTGTCAACGGAAGCCTCTGGTGGCCAGATTCTGGCCGTCAACGAAGCCGTCAAGGCCAACAAGCTGATCCAGATTGCGTGCGGCGTGGCGTACGGCACCAACGGCGAGAACATCATCATACCGTCCAAACCCCGGCTGGAGCTGGTGAAGGAAATTATCGAGGAGTCCGAAGGAAAGGTGATAGTATTTGTCCCCTTGACCGGCGCGCTGGAATCGATCCAGGCGGAATTACTCAAGTACTTCACCGTGGAGGTTGTTAATGGCGACACCAGCAAAACCGAGCGAGACCGTATTTTTGGAGCATTCCAAAACCAGGACGAACCCCGGGTACTGCTGGCCAACGCGCAAACAATGAGCCATGGGTTGACTTTGACCGCCGCGACCACAATTGTCTGGTATGCTCCTGTTCACTCGAATGAGACATACGAACAGGCTTGCGCACGGGTTCGGCGTCCGGGTCAAACAAAAAAGACAGTGATTGTGCATATCGCGGGTACACCCGTGGAGCGAACAATCTATAAGAGGCTGGAAGCAAAGCAGTCCATGCAAGGCGTTCTCTTGGATATGGTCAAAGAGAACAATGGTGTTGAAGCGTAACTCAAGGAAGAAAAAATGAAACTCTCAGAAGCCGTCGAGCTGTATATCAGCCTGCGCGACAAGAAGGCGGAAATCTCCAAGGCCCGCAAGGCCGAGGAAGCCGTCATCGAGGAAAAAATGACCAAACTGGAAGGCCAGCTCATGGTCGCCCTGGACAAGCTGGGTGGTGAGGGCATGCGCACAGCGGCCGGCACTGCATACATCAGCTCTCGCACCAGCGCAACCGTCGCAGACAAGGATGCGTTTATGGCGCACGTGCGGGCCAACCAAGCCTTCGATCTCATGGACGTCCGGGTTAACAAGACCGCCGTGGACGCATACGCTGCCGAGCACGGGGATGTGCCCCCAGGTGTGAACTACCGCACCGAACGCACCGTCGCAATCCGCCGCAACAACGGCTAACTCAAGGAAACCCAAAACATGAAACGCTACATCGGAACCAAGATCATCTTGGCGCGGCCCATGAGCCGCGCGGAATACAACACCTACCGCGGATGGGCTCTCCCTGAAAACGAGAACGGCGCGGACGAAGGCTATCTGGTCGAGTACCAGGACGGCGGAAAAGCCAACGACTCGCGCCATGTTGGCTACATCTCATGGAGCCCGAAGGCTCAGTTCGAGAACGCGTACCACGCCACATCCGGTATGTCGTTCGGTCTTGCCATCGAGGCCTTGAAGCGGGGGAAGAAGGTGGCGCGCGCTGGCTGGAACGGCAAGGGCATGTGGCTGACACACGTGTTCGCGTCGGACTGGGATGTTTCTGCTGACACCGCTGGCATGGACGACCAGGATATTGTCACTGCGCCCTGGATCGGCATGAAGACCGCGGACGCCAAGTTCGTCCCTTGGCTGGCCTCACAGACTGATGTGCTGGCTGATGATTGGCAAGTTGTTTAACACGTGAACCTCAAGGAAACCCAAAATATGTCTAACCTGATCCCATTTGAATCCGCAAAACTTCCCGCTCACTTGGCTGGCATCGACGTCGCTGCGCTGAATGCAGACCTGACTGCCCACGCCGGCGGCGGCTTCCCTGTCATCTCCATCAAGGGCAAGGTGTTTGCCGTGGTGCGCGACGGTGAGCGCGTTGTGCTGCCCAACCCGAAAGACCCGGACAGCCCTGCAACCAGCATCGAAGTGGTGCTGGTCAAGGCCAACAAGGACAAGTCCAAGGTCTTCTACATCAACAAGTACGACCCCAACGCCATCGACAAGGCCCAGAAGCCCGACTGCTACTCTGCCAACGGGACCACACCGGCCGCGGACGCAGAACACAAACAGGCTACCAGCTGCGCTGTCTGCCCGCACAACGCCTGGGGCTCTGCTGTCAATGACAAGGGCATCGCTACCAAGGGCAAGGCGTGCCAGGACAGCGTTCGCATTGCTGTGGTACCCAACGGTCAACTCAACGACCCGCATCTGATCCGCGTACCGCCGGCATCCATCAAGGCTCTGGGTGAGTATGGCCAGATGTTGGCTAAGCGCGGTGTGGCGTACAACATGGTGGTTACCAAGATCGCCTTTGACCAGGAAGCAGAGTCGCCCAAGTTGACGTTCAAGCCCATGGGTTTCCTGTCGGCTGATGACTACGCCCAGATCAAGGAGACCATGGAGTCCCAGACCACGGAAGACATCGTTGGCGTAGCCGGCCTGCTGGGGCATGACGCTCCCGCAGTCGGTGCGTCCACGGAGGAACCCGCTGAGACTGCAGCACCCGCAAAAGCGGAAACGCCTGCTGAGCCCGCACCGGCCCCTGCCAAACCCAGGGCTGCAGCGAAGCCCAAGGCTGAACCGAAGCCGGAACCCAAGCCCGAGCCCGCACCGGTCAAGGCTGTCCCCGTAGTGGATGAAGACCCTGATCTGGACATCGACGGCATCGACTTTGACGACTAAGTAACCCCCCGGAATCGGCCACCTTGGGTGGCTGGCGGATACCGTAACCGCCATTAACAAGATCAAAAACTCTTTACCGGGGGCGGTATGAAAACTTCTCGAAAGGGCATCGTGTGGATGCCCTAACGTTTCTCCAAACAATTCTGCCCGAGACGGGCATCAAATATGTGGTGCTGTTCGAGAAGGACCGCCCATATCCCAGGCACCGCGCCTTCACCTCGCTGGAGAACATGGCTGCGGCCATTGCGAGTTACAACCGCGATCCTCAGTACACGGCTGTGTACCACGCATGCTCCAGCTACCGTGAGAAGTTCATGGACGTTGTGGTCAAAGGGAAGACCAAGCGCATCGCGCGCAAAGCCCCGAACTGGGCCACCGCCAAGTCCTTCTGGATGGACCTGGATTGCGGGGAAGCCAAATTTGAAAAGGGCCAGGGCTACCTGACCAAGAAAGACGCCGCAGTCGCCGTGGCGCAGTTTGCCAAGGCGATCGGCTGGCCCCAGCCCATGCTGGTCAGTTCAGGCAACGGGCTACATGCGTACTGGCCCCTGGCGCGCGCCGTCAAGCATGAGAGCTGGGTGAAGTGTGCCGATCTCCTTAAAGCCGCAGCCGATTTATATGGCCTTCGCGCTGACCCTTCCCGCACAGCAGACTTCGCCTCTATCCTGCGCCCGGCCGGCACGCTCAATCGCAAAGACCCAGAGAACGGCAAACGGGTGGCAGTCCTGCGTGAATCCGCACTGATGGATGCCAAGGTGCTGTACTCTGCGGTCAAGGAGTATGCAGCCACTCACAACGTGGTGGTGCCGGCCTCTCAGCTGGCGATGCAGCTCCCGGCGCACTTGCAGGGTGAGGTCAACAACTCGGACCTGACCGCGCACCTTCCATACAGCAACGCACCGGTGGACGCCCATCAGATGGCAGACAAGTGCGCACAGGCGTCGGTCATGCGCAACACGGCTGGGGATGTAGGCTACGACCACTGGCGCGGCGTTATCGGGCTGCTGACCCACTGCGAGGAGGGCCGCACCCTGGCGCAAGACTGGAGCAGCGAGCGCGCCAACACTGGTCACGACCAGCTGGACTGGGACATCCGCTACGACTCCTGGGACGCTGGCCCCACCACCTGCGAGTTTTTCAGCAAGTGCAACCCGGACGGCTGCACCGGCTGCGAGTTCAAGGGCAAGGTCAACACCCCGTTGGTGCTGGGGCGTGTAATTCCTGTCACCGAGGACAAGGAAGTCACGGTGGAGACTGCGACGCCGGATGTCGTTGAGACGGTGACCATCCCCGCGTACCCGCCAGGGTACCAGTGGAACAACGGCTTGCTGTCGCGCATCCTGCCCGACAAGGACGGCATCAACCAAGTGCACAGCTTCACGTCGCACCAGTTCTACCCCACCCAGCGCATACGCGGGGAAGACGGCACGTACCGCATCGGCATGCGCATGCACCTTCACAACAACCGGATTCGGGACTTCCAGATGCCGTTTGAAGCCATGGCATCCCAGTCCGATATGCTTAAATCACTCGCAAAATATGAACTTATGCAATCCAATCACGCCAACGCTGGCACGCACCTTACTGCGTACCTTCGAGATTCACTGGAACAGCTTAAACGGCGCGCTGAAGAGATCAATACGCTCACGACTTTCGGTTGGAAGGACGAGATGCAAGGCTTCCTCATCGGTGACCGCTATTACCACGCTGATGGCACAGTCAAACGAGTTTTACTGGGAGGTTACGCGGCACAGAAGCAAGCTGCTCTTACCGCGCCACAGGGCACCCTGGATGGTTACGCGAAACCGCTCAACTATGTATATGCCCGCGACGGCATGGAAAGCCTTCAATACGCTATTTGCTCCGGCTGGGGTTCCATCCTCAACCCCTTCTGCGAAGAGCTCTACTGTGGCCTCCTCCTGGCAATCACTGGTGGCGACTCGGGCAAGGGAAAATCCACTGTTGCGTACGCTTCCGTTTACGCCTTCGGAGACTCGAACGCAATGGCCCTCAAGTCGGATGACGCGGGGACTCGCAATGCGCTCTGGGCCACAGTGGGGGCGTTCAACAATCTCCCGCTCATATTCGATGAACTCACCGGCGTGGAAGCGGACTGGTTCTCGAATTTTACTTACACGTTGAGCCTCGGTGAAGAACGTGCGCGTCTCCAGTCAACTGGTAGCGGCGTCAAATTTGCCAACCAGTCGTCCTGGCGCATGAGCCCCTTCGGTACCGCCAACAAGGACCTGCATGGAGTGCTGGCAGCCACCCAGGCCAACTCCCAGGCAGAAGCGGTGCGCATGGTGCAAATCCACGTGGATAGCTACCCCATCCCCAAGCTGGAGGAAACTGAAGTCCAAATGGCCTTGGCCCAGATGAAGGCCAACCGCGGCACCGCCGGCGCAGCGCTGATCCACTACGCTGTGACCCACCGGGAAGACATTTACGAGCGCATCCGCTCCAAGATCAGCATGCTGGTCCAGCACATCCCCGGCACCAAGTATCGCTTCTACCGTAGCCACGCAGCGTGCACCCTGGTCGCAGCAGAGATGGCCGTGGAACTGGGGATATGCGAGTTCAACGTGGCCAAACTCACGCAGTTTGCCATCGAGTTGATGCAGAAACTGGCGCGCGACATCACGGTCAACAACACCGTCACCTCAGAGGATGCCTTCAGCCGCATGGTGGCTTCCCTCATGCCCGGCATCGTGGTCACGTCGGAGTTCAGGGACTCCCGCAGCCCCGCCGGTGTGGAGACACCCCGCAACGTGCTCAAGGGCTCCATCGTTGGCCGCTACGTGCTGGGCACGCGTAATACGCCAGAGACGGCCGGGCGGCTGTTCCTGTGCCAGAAAGCCATGCGTGAGTGGTGCATGAAGAACCGAACCGACTTCAACAACGTGCTGGACCATCTGCGCTACGCCGGCGCCCTGATCCACGAAGATGAGCGTGTCACCCTGACGCGTGGGACGGACTTGCCGCGCGTGCAGCAGCGCTGCGTGGTGGTGAACCTGTCCAAGCTCGAAGCCAGCGGCCCCGTGCTCGTTGTGGACAATGTTGCGTCCGGGCAGCCACAAGCTGGTGCATAATTCGAGTTGCCGGGATGAGCAACCCGGTTTCTCCTTGAGTGATGTATTTGCCCCCGGTTAACCGCCGGGGGCTTTTTTCACTTCGGGAGCTGGGCCACAGCGCGCCCAGATTCTTTCGGGTTGTACTGCACACCGCCGGGCGTCGTGAACATCTCACGTTTAAGCTGCTCCATTGGCGCCTTGATCAAATCGCCCAGGGACACCGGCCGGAAGCCGCGCTCCTGCATCTCTGCCCGCAGTGCGTTGAGGTTCTTGACTGTGGATGACACATCACCCCCGCTGCGCGCGTCGTTGGCGTAGCGCTCCTTGAGAATCTCCAGACGGTCTTTGAACCCTTCTGTCGAGTTGATCATGGACGCAGTTTCGTTGGCCTGCATGGCCTTGCTGGACGGCTCGAATCCGAGGGCTTCCAACATCGCTTCGCCAGCGTTGATGTTCATGAGCTTGTCACCCTTGGTGTTGGTCACACCTTCATTCAGCTCGCGTGCACCCTTCATCACGTTGGCGATACCTTGTGGCATCAACCCTTCCAAACCTTTGTAGTAGTTGCCCACCAGCACGTGGTGCAGCGACTGCGCTGCGCGCCCCATCAGGCCGCCGAACGGACCTGAAGTGACTTGGCCGATGGCGTCCACCACGCTCTTGCGGTCTGTCACGTCCACATCCGTGTAGGGCGCAATGCCCAGCATGTCTCCGTAGCCTACCTTGCTGGTAAGGTCTACGCCGGCCAGTCCAGGCAGACCGCGAAGCAACAACTGGGCCATCTCGCGTCCACCAGCGGCTTTTTCAATCTGGGTTTCCCAGTCTTCGCCCTGGGTTTGGCCGAGCAAATGCTGGATGTTTTGCGCCGCAGAACTGAATGTTCCAAAACCCGGCATACCCACCGCACCTCCCAGTGCTGCCACGTGTGCCAAGGTATACCCCAGCATGCGAACGGCCGTTGCCTGCTCCACAGGATCAGCATTGCGCAGGTTGCCAATCATTTTGGCCATCTGGGTCAGCTGCACCAGCTGGAATTTGCGGAACTGCAGCGCTACCTTGCCGAACCCGCTGTTGAACACCCGTGGCGCGTTGGCGCGGCTGTGGTCGCCGTGGGTTTCTGCCACCACGTCAGCTGCGTAGTGCATGGCGCGCTCCGAGTCCCCCGTGCGCTTGAGTTCAAGCCGGTAGGCTGCGGCCGCGCTGGCGAGCCGGTTGAGCGATTCCATCTTGAGTGAAGCCTGGGTAATCCGGTCAGCCGCTGCGGCAATACTGCGTTCCGCTGCATTTTTCGGGATGATGTTCAGGTCCATGGACGTGTATTCAGTGTTCATGCCGATGTCCAGGCGCCCGAGTTCCAGCAGTCGCTTCATCGGCTGGCGTACGTCAGCGGGCATGTCGTCCACTTTGAGCGAGTTGAGCACGCCGGTGTTAGCCAGGATTCCGCCGATCTCCTTGTATGCCTTGAAGAATTCACTGGTTGCCGCGCCGTACCCATGCTTGGCTTGCAGATAGGGTAGCGTCATGGTCCATGGCTGCATCAGGTTGCCGATGTAGTGCGCCGGGCTGGTGGCGATCTGCCACAGCGCCACCGTCTTGGTGATCTTGTTGGCCCACGGAGTCGGTACAGCCGCTGTGCTCTGTTCGTGCCGTTTTAGAAATTCGTCCATCATGTTCAGGTTGATGGTGCGGTCTTCACCTTCGCCGCGGTCGGCTTGCTCCCGGGCTTGTTTGAGCGCAGTGAGCATCTTGTCGTTGTACTTGATGCCGGAGATGAAATGCGCATCCGCGGCAGCCGACTGGCGGAACGAGTCCACCACGTCCATGGTGCCGTGCACACCCAGGCGACGCATCTCCGCCTTGCGCGCGCTGCGCTGGCTCAGGGCGTCCAGCCACATGTTGGTCAACAAGTGATTCATGGACGCGTAGCGCGCCCGGTCCGTCGGGTTCGCAGACTCCCGGGCCATCATGTCGAGCTGGTTGCGCAGGCGCCCCATACCGGCGATCACTCCCCCAGCGCCGTCGCGCGCCCACTCCGACTTGGGGCGATAGTACGTGTGATCCCCCGTTGCGGGAAATCCCGCATCGCGCATGTTCTGGCGCAACACTTTGGCCTCTGCGATGCTTTGGGCTGAAGACACCAGATAATGGTTGGGGTCGGTCTGCATTTCCTGCAGTCTGTCCCGGTCTGCCTTGGTCGCGCCTTTGGCCTGGGCAGCCGCCTCCGCTTGACGGTATTCTTCTGACTTGCCAACCGCCACAAAGTCCCCGCGCCGCTGCAGCGATACGTACGGGTTGCCTTCATCCAAGGCCATCAGCCGGTTGTATTTTTTCAGGAAGCCGTCGCGCTCCGCCTTGAGTTCAGCCACCACGTTGGTGTGACCAGCCGCCTTGGCGTCATCAATCATGGAACCATACAAGTTGTCGCACAGCTCCTGGATCGCACCTTTCTTTTCCTTCAGGATGGTGTCCCCATGGGAGAACACCCCTTCCGCCACTTTCTTGGCGCGAGGAGACAGCGCTTCGTACATGGACTTGGCGGACCCAGCGGCTTTTTCACCGTACCCCCACTGCTTGTCTAGTGTGCTCTGCTGCAGGAAATCACTCAGCGCGCGCTTTTCGGCATCACTGAAGTTGCGCACCGGCTCAATGTGGTCGTATGCCATCTTCTGGTAGTGACCGGCCAGTGCATCGCGGGCTTCGCGGTGCTCATCAAAGGTGTGCAGCGCAGTCATGCCGCGCTTGACGCCACGCTCCACCAAGTCCTTGGTAAACACCATCTTGTCCAGTGCGGAGCTGGTCCACCGGTTGAGTGTGTCCGTGATGTTGCGTGCTGGCTCCTGGTAGCGCTCAGGCAGCTTGGATATATTGCGCTCGATGTTCTTGCCGAACTTTACGGCGCCGTCCGGCGACGTGCGAAGGCGGTCAATAAATTTGCGACCTGCGTTGGCAAAAGACTTGGGTAACGACGCCGCACCTTCCCCGCCGTACGATTTTTTTCCTGCCCCCCACATGCTGCTTACATAGTCTTCGAGTGCTTCTCGATCCGCAGGATCATAGCGGAGCAATCCACCCTCCATTCGGGCAGAGGGTACCTCATCATGCAAACCTTCCAAGTCGGCCGGGCTGTTGAAAATAGACTCAAAAAACGCCCGTTCGTCGGAAGACAGCTTCAGTGAACGTTCGCTACTTGGGTGGGCCTTGTCGTACGCCAAGTGCGCCGCACCGTAGGCCATATCCACGATGTCCTGGGGGGTGATGCTTTTCAGGTCCAGGTTCAGCAACTTGGCCACAGCCTGCTTGAACGACTGCGCGATGCGGCGCAGCCAGCCGGTGAATTCCCCTTTGCCGCGCGGGTTGGACGGGTCGATGCCTGCCTTGGTGGCTTCCTCCAGGAAATACGCTACGGTCTCGCTGGATGTCTGGTCTTCTTTGGTTCCCGCAGCGCCCACGCGCTCCAACGCGCGCCGGGCCAGCTCCGACTCCTGGGAGCCGTCCATGCGGTCAGCCCACTTGGCGATGCGGATGGCCAGCAGGTCGATGTCACCGGAATCCATGATGTGTTCCAGCCCCAGGTGGGTGCCCACTTCGTGCATGAACTTGGCACGACCTTCACCTGACGGGATGCGGTCGGCGATCATGACCACGCGCCCATCCTTGGTCCACCCAAACGCGTCGCCGTGTTTGATGGCGACAGCCAGATCAGGCAGATGCTCCAGGTCTTCGGCGCTGTCCACGATGTGGATGCGGTCTTCGGGCAGCTCCCGGCCACCCATAAAGTCGGAAATTTCTTTCTTCAAACCAGCTGCGGTGTACGCGGGTCCGCCTTCAGCTGGGCCGGCACCCTTGCCAAACTGCATACCTTGGCCATATTCTTGGTCCAGCGCATCCAGTTTTTCATCCTGGTCGCGCGCGCCCGTGTCATCCACAGCCTCCTCGCTTTCAGCCTCCTCATCTGCAGCATCGAGTTTTTCCTGCAGCGCTTTGCGCTTGGCTTCCAGCTTGGCTGGTGCTTTTCCGCCGTCTTTGACCGCTGCGGCGATCTGGCGCTGTACGTCGGCAAGTTTTTCCGCGTCCGATTTGGGTGCTTTGCCCCACTGAGCAGCCAGCTCTTTGAGCTTTGCTACGGCTTCGTCATATTTGGCGCTGTCGCCTTTGGGGCCAGCGTTGGCCCGGCGCTGTTCTTCCCACTGCTGGGCTGTCTTGGCGATCAGCGTTTCTTTTGGCTTGAGTTTGCCGGCTGTCTCATCGGGCTTCGTGCTCGCCGTGATGAACGTCCCTTTGTCCGCCACAATTTCTTTGATTTGATCTGTAGTGGAGTCTTCATGCACGCCGGCAGAAGAACCTCCGTCCGCGTTGGCTTCAGCCGCAGTCTTGCGCACCACTGCGCCCTTCTGGGCTTTTTCCAACTGGCGCTTCATGTCGGCACCAGTCAGCGCGTCAATTTTTCCATCCACTACCGCCTTGTCAATGGAGTCCGGCGTAGCGCGTTTGAGTGATTTACGCACCGCGTCTTCCTGAACGCCGTGGTCTGCCCCGATGGCGCCAAAGGTTTCTCCGCTCAGGGCGCGGTGGATACGCTCTCCGTGGGTATCGCCGAATGCTGCTTCCCACTTATCTTGCGGAACAGTCACGTCCTTAGCCGCTGCCTCCGCGGACTTCTGTTCCTCCGATTTGGCGGCTTCGACTGCGGCTTCCGTCTCCTGGCGTTTGCGCGACTGCTTGGCTTCAACCGCTGTGATTTGGCTGGCTGGTGCCGGTTCAGGTGTGCCTGCGTCTACCGCAGCGCGTGCCCGCTGTGTATCCTTGGGGAGTTTCGGCCGCTTGGGGAATACTTCCCCCTTGAACAGTCGCCCCTGTCCAGTTTCTTCCTCTGTGGCACGCGACAAATTGCGCGTCTGCTCAGGGGGTTTACGCAGTTCTTCAAGCGCGCGTTCTGCTTCAATAGGCGTCAGGCGGCCGGCTTCAAGCGCTGCCTGGATGTGTTCCGGGGAAGACTTATCCTGTAGATGCCCCAGCGATGCTGACCCACTTGGGCGCTCAAGCAGCGTAGACGGCGCGCGCTGATACTGCGAGCCCGAAAAATCAGGAATTTCCGCCTTGGGTGCTACTGGCGCAGCTCCGGCGTCCACGCGCTCAGGAGCCACAGCTTCTCCGCCGCGGGCTGCAGGCTCGGGGGCGGCACCAGCCAATCCCCCTGCTGGCTCTCCGGCAGGAACCGCAGGTTTTCCATCCGCCACGCCTCCTCCAACGTCAGTACCCCCAGCTCCAGTGCTTGGAGGCATTCCATCGTTGGGTTGTCCAGATACGCCATCTTTTTGTCCTTTGAGTCGGTCGAGTTCAGCCTGTGCACCAGCAGCACCCTTGGTGCCCTTCTTCAGCAGTTTAACCAGCGTGTCCGCCTGTGGGCTTTCCAGGTCGATGCCAGAAGCAACGGCATCCTCCGCCACCGCGCGCACGGCCTTCTGTGCCTTGCGTCCGACACCCAGAGCTTTGAGCGTGTCATCTACCTTGACTGCATGGAGCTGGGCCGCTGCGTTTTCCTGCGGTGCGGCGGGGGCAGCCGGCGCTTCCGGGGGTGTATATGGCTGGCTGAAACTCTCGGGTTGGGCCTGGGCTTGCGCCGCTTGATCCGCACGGAACTGATTGGAATCAGCCGCGTTGAATGCCTTGGCGGTAACACCTTGCGCCCAGTCTTGCGCCGGCTTGGCGCCGGCCAATGCGCCCACTTCGGGGGTGATTGTTTTTGCGGCTTGCTGTTGCTTCAGCGCGTTGAGCAAGTCCACCTGTTCGGATGGCGTATTGAGCGCTTCCCCCAGTGCCCGCCGGCGGCCAGAATCTTGCCATGTATGCACAGCACCCAAGGGGGATGTAAGCACGCCCAGGGACAGACCGGTACCCAGGCCACTCGCCATCGCGTCGCCGACATCCTGGTGTTGACCGCCGTACGCGTTGTTGGACGCTGCACTGGCGCCAGCCATGCCGGACATGGCCGCACCTTGAACCGCTGTACTGCCCGCGAGGTTTGCGGCTGTGCGTGCCAGGAGTGCGGGGTTGGTCACCGCGGCGGCGGCTTCTTCGGCCGTCATGGCGCCTTTGCCTACTGCTTGTTTGAGCTTGGCCACAATCTGCTGTGCACCGCTGTATGTGCCGTCAAGGGCTGCGTGGCTGGCGTGACCCATGGCCATCATGCCACCACCGGTGGAGAAGAAGTCGACCCAGCCGGCTTTGTTGGCCTGTGCGGGGTCCACGCCCTGGGCGATCAGAGACTCTTTCTTCTCCTGCGCTGCCTGACTGCCGAACAGCCCGAAATTGAGCGCCACGTCCCCCAGTATAGAGAGCGCCTTTGGCACTGCCGTCTCAGGCATCAGGAAACTCTGGGCGATGAACGGCACCATCTGCGCTGCACCCGCCATGTTGTTGACGAACCACTTACCCACCGCGCCACGACCCAGCGTGTCAACGGGCTGATCCGCACCGGTCATCTGGTCAACGGACTGACCCATACCTTGCAGCCCCGCGCCCACGGTATCAGCGCCAGCCCACTTGGATGCAGCACCCAGCGACCCCAGCAGCGCACCGGGAGTGCGGATGGCCAGTTCTTTACCCCCTTGATACAAGTCACTCAGTGTGCCGTGCTGGATACCACTCAGGTACTCATTGATGTCGCTCGCTGCCACCGGGCGAAACCCAGGCTTCAGCGTCGACTGCGTTATTCCAACCCCAGGGTTCTGCTGGATGGCTTGTGCCGCCGATGTGGGGTTGTCCCCCATGGGTACGACTTGATCGCCCACTTGCAGCTCGTTGTTGGGTCCAACGCCGTAGTACAGCTGCGGGGTCTGCTGCGGCTGTTGAGCCTGCGACTGCATCTGCTGGATCATAGCGTCGTTGTGCGCGGCGATCTGGGATGCATAGTCGGGAGCAGCCAGCCCGGAGCCACCGTTGGCGCTGATCGTGTTCCAGTACCCTGGGCCGAATGCCGCGTCGTTGGCCTGCGCCAACGGTGTCTGCGGATTACTGGCGGGTTGAGGCCCGCGCGGCATATTCGGATTTTGCGGAACGCCGAGGATGGCGTTGCTTGCCCCCCCGCCACTCAGACCTGTGGAAGCGAAAGCATTGGGGTCTTTCGCAGCGGGGTTCATTGCCATGAGTAATCCTTACTTGGGGACGTTGCTGAGTCCGGGTCCAGGCATTATAACTTCGTGCCCTGTGTAGTTGGGAACTCCACCGCCGCCCACAGGCTGCTGCGGAATCTGCGTAACGTTGGCGCCAGTCTTGCGGTACAAAGTGAGCTGACCGGTGAGCGGGTCGCGCGATGCCTCGAAACCAATCTGTCTGGTAAGCTCCAGAGCACGCTCGTTATTACCTTTTGCCAGCTCCAGCCGTACTGCCTCTTCACCCTTGAGCAATTCCAGTTTCTGTGCGGGGTCTGCCTCCGCAATCGCTTTGGCAAACGCTGTTTGGTACGCCTGCTGGAACATCATTGCATTCTGGGCAAGCATCTTGCGACCGTCTGGTGCTACCTTGCCATACAGTGAGCGTGCCAGATCGACAGCAGAGCCCGGCTGGGTAACCGGCTGCCCCTGCGGGGTGTAGAGCGCGTACTGCCCCTGGCCGACTTGGTGGATCACCAGCGGCGTGTGGGTGTTCTGCGCGTACGCCTGGATCATCTCGCCCAGGGCGCCCAGGTTGCCCGACTCTACTTGACGCACACCCTGCATCATGTTGTTGCTAAAAATGCCGGCGTGCAACTGCTGCCCCTCGGTCTGGAGCTGGTTCATCTCAGCGGTAGCTGCGCTGCGTTCTGCACCGGTGGCGGCGTTTTGCTGCTGGGACTGCAGAATCTTGAACCGCTGCTGGATTTGTTGCAGCCGCGAGTTCGCAGCGATGTTGTCGAAATTGAAGTCGCTCGCGCCAGCCGGTGGGCTATACGTCTGCCCTGGGCCGGTGGGGGTTGCGGGTTGCGGCGCTGGCGCGGGTGCAGCGCTGGCGCCTTGCTGGTCTTGCGGTTGACTCTGCGCGGCTTGGCCTGCTTGACCTCCGGCTTGTTGCGCCTTGGCGAGTTCTGCCTGCAGAATTTGTCGCTGGTCATTAGCTGCAGGCGTGTTGCCTTTCACCCGGGCGAGTTCCCGTTGCAGTTCTTCCACGTCGCTAGATGCCCGGCGAGCGTTCGCTTGCGGGCTGTTGTCAGAACCGGTGGATGTATCTGATGGAGGCGTAGACGGCGCCCCGTTCGGCACGAACGCAGGGTTTGCTGCCTGTGTGCCCGAAGCGGGAAGTTTACCGGCTTTTAGAGCTGCCAGCCGAGCCTGAGATTCATCCAACTGGCGTTGAATATCTTCCAGCCCCGACCCTTGGGGTCCGCCCCCCATCGGGCTGGCGCGCAGCCGCATTTGGCGAAGGTTGTCCTGTGTCGCCTGTTCTTGCGCAATCTGATCCGCAACCGACTGGTTGGTTCGACCTGCCCACGGTCCATTCGGATTGGGTGGTGGAATCCCTGCGGAGGGGTCTGCAGGCACGCCTTTGTATGGGTCGTTCGGTCCAGCCAACGTGGGGGAGTTGGTGTATGTATTGTAGGGAGCAGCGGCCGGTCCACCGGCGCCGTTCGCGCCAGATGCGGGAGTTGCACCGGCCGCCACGTTCACAGTTGCAGCAGTAGGGCGGTTGGTATCCGGCCCGGCGTCGTACTGCGTGTTTTGCGCAGCTTCAGCTTTGCGGGTAGCCGCGTCAGCCAGATATTGGCGAGTCATGGCGTCCTGTGCTTGCAGATTTGCCATGTGCGACGTCATATCCGCCGTCACATCATAATTCGCGTTGGAAAGGTCCATGCGTGCTCCTGATTACGAACCGGCGTATGCCGCAAGACCTTGGCCGAAATCGCCAAGGAGCGCGGTGTTGCTCTTGTTCTGGTTCTGCTGCTGCGCGTTCTGGTTGTTGCTGAGATTGTTCAGTCCTGCGCTCGCGTTGGTCTGCAAACCTGCACCGGTGGACTCCGCATTCATCGACTGGCCCTGACCCGCTGCGTACGCGGTGGCTTCGTTGGTGCGGTTGCCGATGTCCTGGGTGTTCATGGCAGAATCGTACGCGGCGTCTCCCGCCTTGTAGCCTTGGCGTTGCAGCTGCTGCTGGAGTGCGGCCTTGCCGGCGGCCCCAGCAATCATAGCTTGATTCTGGGAATTCTGCCCCATGAACGGGGCTTGGTTCACCATACTGGCGCCAGTGTTGGCCACGTTGGTAGCGATCTGGCCTTGCTGCTGCGACGCCGGCGAAGGAGAATTGTTGCTGTTCGCACTCAGAGTCCCAATGGCGTTGATCGCGGGAGTGATCAGACCCGCGTTCTTCTTGATCATGCCCTTCCAATCCGTACCTTCGGGTGACGTGGTAGCTGTGGTTCCGTTGGCGCCATCACTGATCGGGCCTCCGGCTGCATTGGCGGCATCCAGGCCGGCCATGTACTGGGGTTGCGAGGCAGCTGCGCCTGAAGCCACGCCGCTTGGTGTGCTGGAATCGCCCGGAAGCTGCAAACCGGCAGAAAAACTACCTGCATTCGGAAGGTTGGGCGTGGAGCCGAACGCGTCTGCGGCGGAGTTGACTGAGGAGGGAAGGCTGTCCAGACCTGTTAGCGCTGTGGGGGCGTAGTCTCCTGCCGCAGAGTAACTACCAGAACTAGGAGATGGAACACCAAGATCACCGGTTGATATGTCGGGGCTGCCGCCTCCAGTCAACGCGTTCCACGCATTTTGTCCTGCGTCCCAGATTGAACCAAATGAACCAAAATCCATGATGCGTCCTTATCGTTGATTTTGTTGCATGGCCGCGGGCGTGTGATACTTGCGCACCAGATTGTCAAAAAAATCTTTGCCTTTGATTTTTACAACGTCTTCGGGGATGACATACTCACCGTTCGATACCCTGAGCGGCTGACCAGTGCTGCTGTTCTGCGCATGCACCGATTCGCTGATCCCAGTACCGGGGCCGTGAATCTGTCCGCCATCCGCGAATGCCCCTGGGCGATCGCCGTGGGAAGCGGCATGCGAAGCCGCCAGCATGGACATACACATCTGCTGGTTGAACTGTGTGGGTAGTTTCTGTGCGTCGGGCATGCCTGCCTGGATGGCGAACTGGCGCAATTTGCCCCAGAGTTCGGGGTGCTGCATCGCCGACTGCGCGAGCTGGCCCATCAACTGCAATTGCTGGGGGTTGATCTGCCCGGACTGGATAAACTGGTTGATGTGCGCCTTCATGCCCTGCATCACTTGCGGGTTGGCCATCTTGTTCTGGACGTGCAACTGGGCCAAGGCGGGGTGCATTGGCTGGGTCGGCGCAGGCGCCGAAGGCTTGCCGGGCATCTGCAGCCCTGGTCCTTGAGGAGCGCCGGGGAGGGCGCCGGGCTGGCCTGCGCGCTGAAAACCGCCAGGAGATGCCATGCCGCCGTCAGCCGCCATGGAGGTGCCGGTCGACGTTACGCCACCGGTTGAGTTCATAGACCCCGCCCCTACACCGCCCGCGTCGCCCGCGTTGGGGCCGAAGCCGCCATTGTTGACTGTCGTGGAAGAACCGCTCCGCAGAGACCCCGGCACAAGTGTAGGATCAGCTGCGGCAGCAGGACCCCCGGGCAGCGAAGAGGCATCAGGTGCTTGCGTGACATTGCCGACTGTTCCAGTGGGGGCGCCCAGCTGATCGTTCTGCGCCAGCTGATCGTTCTGCGCTGCGAGCCGGGTGGTCTCCGCGTCGGTCTGGTCAGGCGCCGTCAGTCGGTTGTACACCCCCTGCACGTATGGTGCGGCCCCAAGAACAGCATTGAACGCGCCCATCCCCGGCACTACCGCATTGAGTCCTGACATCACGTAGCCCATGGCCTGAGCGTTTTGCTCGGGCGTCCCCCATGTGGAGTTGTCCACCGTTGTGGTAGTTCCGCCCCTGGCCGCTGGCGCGGAAGCCGACGCAGCAGGAGCGGCGGCGGGGGCAGCGTTCGCATGGCTCCAGGAACCGAAGTTGGGGGATTGCAACCAGTCGGCACTGGCTGTGTTAGAGTCGAGTCCGCTGCCAGTAGTCTGGCCTGACTGGAGTACCGGTGTATCTGCCATAAGGCTTCCTTTTACTTCTGCAGCTGGGCGATGAGCGAGTTTACAACATTCTGCAAGCGGGCGACATCGTTTGCTACCCCCTGTACATCGGAGATCAAGTTGGCGTAGTCTGTTGCGCTGATGATGACGATCGCGCCGGTGGCGGCCGCCAGAGATGCGCCGTTGGGGTAAGAGACCGCGTACCCGTTCGCGCCGGCACTCACGTGCTTCATCTGCTGCACATCTTGCACAGCCACCGTCACGTTGGGGGACCCCAGGGCGTATATACCAGGGATGCGCACCCCCGCCGCCAGCTCCAGGTTCTCCTTCATGGCACGGAACAGGCCGCTTTCGGCCGCGTTGAGGCCTTCCAGCGGGACGTCTGGGATAGGGGACCAGGGGATGTTGTTTGGCATCAGACCGTCTTGAGACCTTGCATGGTCTCTCCCAGTTGGATGGAGCGCACGCGCGCGTTGCCGGTTACGCGGACCTCGAACTTGTCTACCCGATACCCGGTGGGCAGGCGGAACGGCGTATCGTTGATAACAGGGGTCGTGAAGGCCAGAACACCGTTCACGTAGAAGTAGAACTGCAGCGTGGCTGCCGTACCCAGCAGCGGCTTGAGCCGACTGGCGGCCACCGGGACTCCTGCCAGTGAGGCGCCGATGTCGTTCTGCGTGCCCGTGGGGCTGGGGCCGAACCGGTTGCCGTTGCCCGCCAGCGCGCCGCCTACCTGCGCTGCAGCAATCAGCGCGGCGTTGGTTGCCAGGATCGTAGCGTTCTGGGTCGCGTAGTTGGAGCCCAGGCTGAAGTCGGCGATAACCCGGGCAGCCCCCAGATTCATGTAGTCCTTGACCCGCATCACCTTGGACTTCCACTCGAAGTTGGTAAATCCTTGCGTGGGATCGTCCCACAGGTACATGGTGGACGGCGTGCCGAAAGCGAAGTTGAGCTTTGCTGTGTTGGGGTTGTAATAGACCGCGCTGAACTGCTGCGTGGTCTCCGTCAGGTAGCCGCCGGTGTGCTCGTCTTTCTCAAAAACGAACACGCCCTGGGAGTGGCTGGCCATGTACTTGTTGTTGTACCGGACAGCCGTGATCGTCGTCGGGTCCACGATGGTGCGGAAGTTGTCCCAGTCATACACATAGTTGGTTGCCAGGGAAGCGCCTTGCACCATGGAGAACACGGCAATACCGCCGCGGGTCGGGTAGCAGAGGCCCCAGTCCATGGACACCACGCCGCGTTTGGACACGCAAGGCATGTTGGTGTCGAGCTTCATCTTCTGCATGGCCAGCGGCGTGCTGCCCTGGATAATCCATGGATTGGCCTGCGTCAACACCACGATGATGGTACCCACGTTGCTTACCGACACGATGGGTGTACCCAGCTCCTGGTAATACTTCGGCGGCCAGGAGTGCGGCTGGCCCGGCTCGCAGAAACAGACTGTCGACCCGGTGAAGCCCACCAGCATGCCGTTGTGGATGGCGCGGATGCCCGTGAGCCCGGCAGGTGGCGGGAACCACGTGGTGCTGGGAAGCGCGGTCACGAACGCTGCCACGGGGTTGTTGTCAACCACAGTGGTGGTCCCAACGGCCACGTTCATCACCGGTGTGGTGAAGTAGTTGGTACCGGTGGTGGACGACACGGTGCGATAGATGTTTATCGTCATCCCCGAAGTCTGGTACACACCGCCAGCGTACACACCCGTGGTGGGGAAGGCTGACGGAAGGCCGGTCAGCGTAACCTGCTGGCCTTCATACAGGTAAATTGCCGGGGATGCCGGGGATGGCGCGGACTCTTCCCCCCATGCGGTCATCCACGTGTACACATAGGTGCGCGAAAGCTGCAGCCCCGACAAGTTGATCAGCGGTATGCCGGTACTACCGGAGCCCGAGGGGGTGCCGATATTGCCTACCGCACCGTTGGCGTAGTAGGTGAACGAGGTGGGGCTGGTGACCGTAATCTGGGCATTGGTGACGTTGTATGTGGTGTCCACCGTGATATTGGTGATCGTTACATACGCGCCAGTATTCAGGTTGTGGGCAGCTGCAGTCGTGACTGTCACCAAGTTACCGGCCGAGCGCACCACGGAAGAAACCTGGGTGCCGGAGATCGGAGTAAAAGGGGTTGACGTTGCTGTCGGCGCTGTCAGAGGGGCCGGCACGCCCAGGGTGTAATACCCGTACGGATACGAAGTGCCTGCGCCGGTGGTTGCCAGGGTGTAGTTGGATGCCTTGGGCTCGCCGTTGCCGGTCGCGTCACCGGTGTAATAAATGCGCTGCGCCGTGCTGTTGTTGGGCACCGGCGCCAAGATCGTGTCGACGTCCGTATTCCAGTGCAGCCACTTCTGCGTGCCGTCGGCCGGGTTGACCAGCGGGAACATCGACAGGATCGGCCCGGTCTTGGGGAGAATGAACTGCAACGACGACTGGTTGTACGGCAGCAAATCCCCGGAGTACAGCTTGACATTGGACGCAATCTGCGCCGCACTGTTGGGGAGAAGTTCTGGGTCTAGCTTGGGCGCTTCACCAATGAACTTGGTAATGCTGACGGCGCCCATTATTCAGGCACCACCGTGTTGACCCAGGACTGCAGTGCTGTCAGTTGGTCGGAGAGGGCTGCAGCATCAGCTGCCACTTCTTCACGTCGCTGGACGCACTCTCCAAGAACCCCGTCTTCGGGGGTAACATCAGGGCTGGGTCCGGGCGTGGGATTTTGGCTGGCTGCACGACGAGCGGCGGTGATGGTGGCTTGCAAGCGCACGCGGTCAGCAGTAAGGGCGCCAACAGCAGTGGCAGTAGCAGCTTTGAGGCTTTCATAGTCATCCGTCACTTTCTGGTTGGCTTGGTTGAGGGCTTGTTCCTTGGCTGCGCGCGCGGTCTGTTCGGCGATCGCCGCCTGCACCTGGGCGGCCTTGTACTTGTCGAACTCGACCTGCACGGAGTTTTCGCCGGCGTGGTAGCTCTTCACATCCGTATAGGCGAATGCGCCCAGAACGGCAGCGGCGAAAGTGAGTCTAAGCAGCAGGCTTGGGGGTAACATTTCCAGGTTCCTTTTGATTAAGCCAGCGACCTACCAGCTCATGGCCCAGCAAGGGGGTGCCGAACGCCGTCCAGAGCCAGTCCGTATTCTGCCCGTGGACGACGGCCCACAAAAAGCCGAACGTCATGGACCCCTTGGCGATATTGGACCAGACCTTGGACTCCCGCAGGCGTCCAGTGCCGTGGTCAACGAACAGGTCGCTTAGTTTCCACTGGCGCATCATCAGGCCATACGGTAAGTGATCGAGACCGGTTCACCGCGGCTGACGGCATCCCGTATTTTGGGGAAAAGCTGGTCGAAGGCGGCTCGGGATTGGAGGATGGCGTCGCGGCTCTGCTCTTCGCCAACGAGACAGCATCCTTCTGTATTTGCTGCAACGTTGCCCCAATGGATACGGACTCCTTCGAAGTCAGGTACACCAACCAGGAGAGGCATATCGCATTGAAAATGCTCAGAAAAAGTAACAGTGACTGCATAGGTTCCTAGCGGTATGGCGGTTTTACCGAACACTTTTTCCGCGCCGTCCGGGCGCATGATGGGCTCCAGTGTATAGCATTCGTGAGCATCATCCACCAGCATCTCGCCGAGGGTGCAAGTGTCGTCAGAAGGGTTACGTACAACTTCGATCTTCATTTTTTAATCCCCAGGAAAGTGAGCGCACCGGCAGCCACTGCGGTCAGGACGAACCAGACGCCCTTATCGACCATGGAGGACGTTCGCAGGGTGTTGACGCTGGACAGCTCCAGCGAGGAAACTCGGGCTTCAACTTTGGCCAGCGCGGTAAATGCGCGCTCCAGGGCGGTAGATGTTTGCGACAGCCGTTCTTCAACCAATGCCAGCCGGTTAATGGCGGCAGTCATCTCACGCAGCACGGTTTTCATATCTGAAACATCTTCGTGAAGCAATTCAAGTTTCACAATGATCCCGCTGTCTGTTTGTCGGCGGCCAAATTGAAGGTTGTCCGTGTCGTCAGGCATTAAGCGGCTCCATGTTGAACTGCGTGGATTATAAAGTATAGGCTTGGCGGCAACTGCCTCAATCGTAGTGGGACGCCCCGCCCACGCGCACGCCCAGGTATATCGCTTCGGCTTCGTCGTTGCCGACACCCTGCACCAGCAGCGCTTCGTGGAGAACGGCATCCGCCAGCCCGCGGCTGTTCAGGACATGGGGTGCGGTGTACAGGAAGTCGTGGACGGTCGCAGCTAAGTTGCCACGGTCCCCGAGCCAGTCAAAGATCATTGGAATACGCGGCACGCTGGCGAAGTCAGTGACAAAACCGGCTGGGACCGTGATGGTCTTGCCGGCAACGTCTGACTGATACACCAGCGGCGCGGTAAGCCGCCACGTGCCCCGGCCCTGTTCGCCGGTATCTTCGACCTGTTCGACATCCAGTTTGGTGAGAAATTCGCTCATTACAACTCCGCAGAAATAGCCAGGAAATTATCCAGATCGCCGTTCTGGTGCCTACCCGCAACAATCCACCCGCCACCAAGCCCAGAAGTCGCTACTTGCAGCCAAATACCATAAGTGGATGCGGTCACATTTGCGATCGTTGGGCTTGTGGTGTTCCAATCCCCCACACTTCCGCCGGTGTTCGATCGCGCGCTTATGATGCACCCTGAACGGACGCTGACTCCAGGGGTAGCTCGCACGGGAATCCAGAACGGGACATTTATCTCGTATGTGTTAGCTATGGTAGACCCAGAGAAATTACTACCGACATTCTGGTAATACCGCTGGCACAGCAACAACTCTTGTCCGTATGGGCGCTGCTCGAACACGGTACCTACAAGGCCCGGCTCCAGCTGCACGTTTGCTACGTAAATTATATTTGAGGCAATGAGCGCCGAAAAGGTCAAATTGACTGCCATGCCGGCCACGGCAAACGGGGAAACGGAGAATGTCCAATAGTACCTTGTAGGAGTTGTAGTGAGAGTTACAGGCGATCCTATGTTCGTAGTTGTGCTTGTACCGTAGTTGTCTGTGGCCCCCGGTATAGCGTATTGTGCCTGCACTGTAGGAAAAGTTCCTCCATCACAACTCAAAACTGCAGACAAAGTTACAATGGTATTTGCATTAGATAAGTCTGCAATATTGATAGATTCAATTCGTTGAAAAAGAGTAAACCCAGTATTAGAAGTTGCTCCAGATATAGCAAGTCTGTACGCTCCAGAACTCAAATTTCGGGCTGCGGTAACTGCGGCTCCGGTAGGATATATAGACCACCGATCAACAGTGTTGTACGCAAAACTCGTAGGCTGTGTAGCAACACTGCCGTTATTTCGTTGGTCAACTGACATCGACCCGTTAATCAGCCTGTTGCGTAACCCCGCCAACTGACCGCCGTTGATGGAGGTCAGCGCGTTCAAACTGTTGATGTCCCCGTTCGCCCCGGTCGCAGCCCCGGTAAGTTGAAATTCGGTGCCGTCGTATATCAGAATATACGTAGTCCCTGCAGCAAATTCTCCACCTGAGAATGCGATTCCGCCTTGCTTCGTGACGGCCTTAGCTCCAGCACTGTTGATGTTGATGGTCACAGCGCCTGTGTTGGCTGCCGCAGCAATGAACTGGAACGTCTGCCCGGCGGCGTACGCCGTGAACGGAGCAGGAAGCGTGCCAGTAATCGTGTTGGTGCCGGCTACCGCGGTGATCCACATCGGGGTGGAGTTCTGCGCGTTGGTCGTGACGTTGTAGTTGGTCACGTCGTTGAGCGTTTCAGCAGTGATCCGCAGCTCCACCACAGTTCCCGACGGGAAAGCCAGGGCAGTCGTGCCGCCGATGGCGCGCGTCACCGTCCACACCGCGCCGCTGACGTTGGTTACCTTAACGATCTCCAGATTGGCGAAAGTGTCCTGCAGACAGGCGTAGAACCAGTTGCCGGACGCCGTGGTGGGCGCCGGGAATGTGGTGCTGGACGCGACGGTCAGCGAGGTGTCGCCGGAGGCGCAACCCGTCGCCAGAGTTGTGCGCGCGTTGTTGGATAGAAGAACGGTACCCATATTGATCCTTTACGCCCAGGGGGCCGGGACGACGCTGATATTGGCGCGTCCAAAACTCTTGTTGGCCCGAGCCCGGGCAGTATTGACCATGAACTCCCACTGCTTGCCGTGGTACTGCGCGCGGGCGGTGTCCGTCCAGGGTCGCTTGGGCATCATCATGAGTTCGTGCAGCGTGCCGTGGTAGATCGCGCGCCGATACGTCGCGTAGATGGTGCTGTCCACCCCTGTTGCATTCAGCGTCGGGCGGATGGCGCAGTACAGGTACAGGCTGTACGGCTGTTGTGAGTCAGGCACCGGGATGACCGACACACTGGTCTCGTCTGTTCGCGTCACTGCGGTGGGTTCGCCCGGGTTGAGCTGATCCGGCCACGCCGGAGATACCTCGAACACCTGTTCCGTAGTAACGGGGGGAACCTCTTTCCAGGATACCGTGTTGCTCAAGAAAACCTTGGCCAGTAGGATAGAGGACAGTTCCGTGCTGGCTACAGGCGACGTCACGGTGTACGTCACGGTAGCGGGCGTGACAATGACGGTGCCCGTCGAGTCGTACACGGCGGGGACGAGCGGCACGGGGGCGTAGTTGACGCGCCACACTTTGGCCCGCTCACACAGGTCAATCACGACCTTGTTCATGTAGAACCCGAGCACCACGTCGGGCACACCCGGCACGTTGGCCATGATGTCACCGAATACGGACTGGTATGTGGTGGTAGCCATTACACGACTCCTGGGTCAGTGCCCGGCGTCATGCCGGCGCCTTCGTTGTCGGTAAGAGTGCGCGCTTGTTCATTGGCCTGCAGCTGCGCCAGGAACGTATCGTACATAGCCTTGGCCCGGCCGGAATTCACGGCTTCGTTGTCGGTGGATTCCAGCAACGCCACAGTGCCGTCCAACACCACGGGGTAGTACGCATCCGGGAGGATGGCGGGGTTCTGCGTCAGCGTGTAAAACGGCGGCGACTGGGCGTACTCAATCAGCAGCTGCACGCCGGCGGGCGGCGGGGGGTACAACAGAAACAGGTTGGGGTTGCGTGGATGGCGCATCCAGTTGGTCGGCGACTGCTGCGGGCCGTACTGCCACGTGTTGGACATCAAATCCAGGGCTTCGTGGTTGGTCTCGTTGAGGTTGTTCACTCCGACGACGGCCAACGCTTCCATGAAACGCATGCTGTCTGCAGGGGGTGTCTGGTACGCTCCGGCCACCGTATTCATGGTGGTCACCAGCGCAAACAAGTCGGGGCGCAGGATGCAGATGCGTTTCAGGCACTGATTGGCCATCGACAGAATCTGCGCATCCGAAAAACGAGGTGGGGCAATGGTTCCAAGATCATTGATGGCCAGTCGGACATCTGCCACAACCTGGGACATCAAGAATGTTGCCATTACAGTCCCTTGGCAGCGAGGCCGCGCGATGCGTCAGCCATCAAGGCTTCGTCTTGAAGCGGGGTTTCCACAGCGGTGAGCTTGGTCTTTTTTGCTTTGGGGGGAGGGTTCACTTCCGGCTCAGGCTCCGGCAGCGCGTCGCCGGCGGCATTGGCAACTTCCACAAAGTCTTCACGCCCGATCCACGGTTCGGCGTAGATGTACACGTGGCCGGATGGGATGTGTTTCAAGAAACGGTCTGCCATCTTCTAAACTCCTGAGTGCGTTGGGAATATAGCAGAAAAAAGGCCCCCGCAGGGGCCTCTTCTCCGCGGTACAGCTTAGATGTTGTACGCGACGCCAGCAATGCGCAGGCGGAACTTGCCCGTCTTGATGCCGGTGGAGGAGCCGCCGGTCAGCGTGCCGATGGTCAGACGCAGTACGTACACACCAGGAGCGGTTTCCAGCGAGCCGGAAGCAGCGGGGGTGATGTACGGCAGGAAGTCCGTACCGGTGGTGTACACCAGCGAGGAGCCATTCATCGCGCTGCCGGTCATCAGGGTCGCAGCGTTGGCGTACGTGGTAGCGGACGGTGTGAAGCCGGTCACTGTCACGGCCGTGGCGCGGTCCACAGTGGAAACGCAGTAGCGGCCCAGGCTGTACGTCAGGCCGGTCAGACCTGTCAGATTGCCGGTGGGCAAAATGTCAGGAGTGGGGGCGTTCGTGTCAGCGATGAACTGCACAGCTTGCACCTGGAAGTTGTACGGCAGAACAGCGATGTCGATCGAGTCGCCAGCGCCCAGGCCCACGCCGGCGTTCGGCAGCGTGGAAGGCACCATCAGGTTGGTCCAGGCGGTGCTGGAACCGATGGTGGACAGGTCGATCGTGCTTTCCAGAATCTCTGGGCCGCCGATAGACGAATCGCCGCGGTAGTCGGTGAACACCGAAGTCAGGAGACGACCTTTCTGGTCGGTAATGTAATTTGCAGCCATGTTGGGTTACTCCAATGAATTATTGACGGACGTAGATGCGAGCCAGCGCTTCTGGCTTGACGACTGCGTAGCCGTACACTTGCAGGCCGCGGACGATGCTACCGAAGGTAGACTCAGCACGGATGGATTCCATGTTGGTCATCTGGGTAGCGAAGGTCAGACCCATCTTGTGGCCGGCCAGGATGCTGAAGCACTGGTTGCCGGAGTCCACCACGCGGTTCAGGTTGTGGCTCACATACACGGTGTAGCGGTCGATCGTACCCAGGCGGCCGTTGCGCAGCGGAGTCTGGCTGTCGCCAGTCAGCGAGGCGTCTTTGACGTCCGACTTCTTGATCATGGCTGCAACCCAGGCGGGGATCACCAGGAAACGGTCGCTCTCGGGGGCATTGGCTTCGTCCAGGACGGCACCAGAGTCCACAATATAGTCGATCACGTTGGTCTTGGTCAGCTGCACCGGAGAGCCAGTGGCGCCCAGGTTGATGTTGCCAGAGATACGGCCAGCGGCAGCGCCGGAGTTCAGCGGCGAGATGTTCGGCAGGATGCCGGTAAGCACCTTGGCGTCGATCTTGATCTTCATCTTTTCAGATGCGTCACGGGTCCATGCGTCCATCAGGTTGACGTCGGCCTGGATGCGGTCCACGTCATCTTCCACAGCGGCAAAGTAGTCACCCTGGTCGATGTTCAGCACCAGCTTGGGCTTGTCAGGACGCTCAACCTGCAGTTGCATACCCTTCTGGTAATCCCGGATGGTCAGTTCGGGGGTCGTGCGGATGTTCACCTTGTCGCCGAAGCCGGTGATCTCGCCCGAGTAGTCGGTGTTGGCGATGGCCGCGCAAACGGTTGCATCGTAGAAATTGGCGATCAGCTTGCTCGACCAAATTTCAGGAATAAAGTTACCGGTATAGTTTGCACCACCGGAGGTAACGGGAAACGCCATGTTGAATCTCCAAATCAGTTAAACGCTATGCAGCTTTACGGACGATTCGCCCCTCTTGCTGCGCCTTAAAAATGTCTTGCTCAAGCGCCTTAAACTCAGCTTCACGTCCGGCGTAGCCGCCGCGGCGCTTCTCGTCATACAGGGCAGTAATCTCGCGGGGGTCCCAGATGCGCCCGGTCTTTTCAGACACAGGAGCAGACAGGTTACGGCCGGGAGCCTGCTGTAGTTCGAGTTCACGCTGCACGTTGGTCCGAGTGTTCGTCTGACCTTGAGTTCCAGAGAGAGACTTCCACGCGTTGAAGATGGTGGCCACACGGTCCACATCGCCGCTTCGCTGCGCATCGACCAAGTATGTCTGACGCATAATGCCAGTCATAGGGTCAGGCGTCAGCAGCCATTGATGGAACTGCGGGTTGCTGTTGACTTGTTCGTAGTCCGGCACAATCCGGGCCAGGGCGGCAAAGAACCGCTCCGACGCAGACTGCTGGTTTTCTTGTGTGAGGCGCTGAACGACCGGAACGATGGGGCGCATGCTGTCCACATCGTGCTTGAGGGAGCCCACGGCCCCCGCAAAGTCTTTCAGCTCCTCACGTGCTGCGCGACGGGCCATGTCGATGAGGTCGTTCCCGTAATCCGCCGTGTCCTGATCGGTCAGGAACTGGCCTTTGGGGTTCACACTCATGGCAGGGGCGGTCTGCAACGTGGAAACCAACTGCTGCAACTGCTGAACTTGCTGTTCCAGGGTGCCTACGCGCTGCTGGGCGGAGTTGTACACTCCTTGCAGCGAGCGCCAGCGCTGGGCGTAAGTCTGGCTGTTTTCATCTTCTACCGGGGCACTCCCCTGCGCTTTGACGGGCGCTACAGCTTCGCCTGCGGGTTTCGGATTGACGTCAGTGACCGCGCCGTCAGCCGGCTTCTTGCCGTACTGCGCATCAACGAGGGCCTGCGCTGCTTCAACCTGTTTACGAAGTTGCTCTGGGTGGGTTGCCATTTTCCTTGCCTTTCAACTGCTAAGGAGTATCACCACGGCCAAAAAGGACCTCCCGAATTTCGGTGAGGCTCTGGACGCGGCCGCGAAGGACGTCCAAATTGGGTTGCGTAGCGAATGGCAGTTTTTCGAGTTCTGCCTGCCGCCACTTGCGCAAATACTCCCCCAGCTCCGGGTATTGCCGAGCGAGGCTCTCGAACGACTGTTTGTAAGCTGAAGGAACTTGCATTATTGGGTCTTGAGCACCAGGAACGTGTATGTGCCAGTCGTCGGAGTCAGGGCGCCGGCGGTGGGGTTCACGAACGTGATAGACAAAGAGTTTTGGGCATTCGGCGTGCACAGTGCCACGGCGGTTGCATTGGCGATCGGGTTGCGCACGCACACCACGATGTCATTCAACTCGACGCCGGGGATACCGGTCAACGTTTGTGCTGCTACTGTGGCGGCGCCAACAGATGCAGGAGTCAAGGTGACGCTGACCAGGGAACTGACGTTGCGTTCCGTGGCTGACTGGGTACCGGCAGCGGGGATACCGCGACCTGCGCCTACGCGCAGTGTGTTGCAGCTGAAGTCCTCATATCGCATGATGAATCCTTTTTGACGGTGACCGGCTTGCACAGCGCTACCGGAATACGCCGACAGCCGCTTTATACCACATTTAACCTACGGTATCACCCAATCCCAAGGTAATGAACACCTGAGTGGACGCCGCGGATGCAACCATGCTGAGCTGCGTCGCGTTGCCTTTTTCCAGCAGCAGCGGAATCGAGCCGGCGCCCCCTGCGAGGGCCATGGACCCAGGAGTTCCCAAAGCGACCGCACCGGAACCCGTCGCCGCTCCCGGGACGGCGGCTGTGTTGCCGCCAATTTCGACGTACAGCAGGTTGGCTGCGGTGGCGTTGAGTACGCGGATGGTGCCGGGGCGAGTCGGCAGCGTAATATTCATCGCGGTGGTGCCCACCGTAAACTGGTAGGTTCCAAGCGGGATCGGGGAAAATGCAGCCATGGTATTCCTTACTTGCTCAACAGGGTGCGCATTTCTGCCAGGAGTTGCTCCAGCCGGTGCACGGCGTACCCGCCATAGTTGTGGATGTGTGCTACGAGTCCCGCATGCAAGGGGTGATCCGCAAAATCCACGGGGGCTGCAGGTTCCACAACCGCTTGTGGGTCTGGGTTGGTGACTTCATCGGTCATGGGGCACTCCTAGTCTAAAAGTTCGGCTATTGTAGCCAGTAACAGGTCATCGTCGTCAACATGTTCTGCGTACACCTCGTCAGGCTCCCTCGCCTCCATGCGCGCCCGGGTGTGCCCGACCACCACATGAGTTGAAGAACTGGCCGCCGCGGAGCTCGCCTTGGCTGTGCCTTTTGCCTGCGTGACACACGCGTGGGTTCCAGCACGCGGACGCGGCGAGCGAGCATACGCAAACGCGCGCACGCCAAGAACGCAGACTTTGGCCGCGATCTCCTCCACTTCAGGTTCCGGCGGTACCTCCAGCACCAGCGGCACAAACATCGGCAGCAGTACAAGCGGGGGATTGACGGCGCGGGCGCTTACCGCGCGGGCGCGCGCCTTGGCTCCAACACCGGTGATCGTAGCGCGCTCATCGCGTATGAGGCGCAGAGCCTGTTCTTTGGTGCGCGCGGAGCGGTACGCAACGACACCTTCGATGTCGCATATATCGTTGGTCTCGTATGAGTCTCCACCCAAAGAGACCGCGGCGCCAGCAGCACCCCCAAAAGCAACGGATATGTCCGGGTTTTCTGTACTTGCTCCTGCCAAGACGGAAACAGCGTCAGCTGCAGCCGTTCCCTGATCGGGCTGCTCCGCCCCAGTCGACGTGACGCTCGCCGGCGCATCCAGCGCGCCACCGCCCAGGTCCAGCGTTTCAGAAACGCCTGATATTGCCGCAGCGGGTGCATCCGCGAGCGCCTGGGAATTGTCCTGCGATTCAAACGCGGCGCTGGTTGCGCTGGATACGTTTCCTACGGAACCAGAAGCTACACTGGTGTCAGGGAGCTCCACCACCGTCGACGTGGCGGCCACGGACGGAGACACGACACCGGCGCTGGTATCGGCTTGCTCGTAATCCGCGGCACTCGCAGCACTTACTGCATCGGCGCCAGCGGCAGAAACATCAACAGCTTCAAAGGATGCACCGGCAGCAGAGGCCAGCGCGGACAGTACGCCCGTTCCAGAATCCGAAGTTTCCGTTACGCTGGACACAAAACCTACTGTATCCACCAGCAAACCGGCGCCGACATCCTGCGCTTCAGTTCCGGTAGCGCTGGCAGCCACAACCGGGGCGACGGCGGCACTGCTTGTGTCTGATGATTCAACCGTACCTGAAGTCGTCGCTATCACCACCGACAGCGTTGCAGCCCCGGTGTCCGCAAGCTCTGTGCTCGCACCCGACATGCTGGCCGAGCTACTCACCGACAGAGAGGCCGCACCCAGGTCACTGACTTCGGTAGGCGCAGACGATATGCCTACAGCGGAATCTGCCGCAGCGGCAGAAATATCGACGTACTCTGTGGCAGCTGATGTCGCTGCTGAAACAGCGGACAGCGCCGCTGTGGATTGATCCGATGTTTCCAGCGCCGCAGAGGTAGCGTTGTTGGAACTTCCCCCACTCGCCAGCATCCGGCCCAGAGCCACGTTGCCGCCAATCGGCCATCCGTCCGAGCTGCCCAGCACAGGGGCCGCTGCAAACGTGGCCATCGTCATGTGGATGGTGCCGCCCGACAAGATCCCGGCGGGGAGGTCCTTCCACCACGAGCAGGCGCCGCCCTTCCAGTACAAGCGGCGCGACTGGGCCGGCCCCATGTACCTGGCCATGCTGGGCAACACCGGGGTCATCAACTGCTACGGCACCCCGCCCTTCGATCCCAAGGGCGCGCGCCCCGTGGGCGCCGCCGATTACCACGGCGAGGCGTACGTGGTGCCGCCCGGCGGCGGGCCGTCGGTCGGGGCCGCGAAGGTGACGGACTGGAGCCCGAACCACGCGGTCCTCCAGG
>Ga0209067_10000227_pt1 | contig 39318 bp, 60 predicted proteins | sample ColStrG_CSR_2013_FD_187199 | JGI IMG/M metagenome (GOLD analysis project Ga0209067, IMG submission 187199) | Freshwater sediment microbial communities in response to fracking from Pennsylvania, USA - Cold Stream Run_MetaG_CSR_2013 (SPAdes)... | ecosystem: Environmental > Aquatic > Freshwater >... | reverse complement strand
AGCTCAATCAGCGTGCGATTGGTATTCGCCGCCCCGTTGTTGACCGTATTCAAGTTCTGCGCATATTGGGCATAGGTCTGCGGAGCGGCCTGCATGAGCTTTGGCATGACCTTGGACATATCCACGATGCCATCCGGCCCCGGCTTGAAGTCCGGATCGTTCTGCGTCAACTGGATGACGTTCTGCCGCTCTTGGTTGGCCTGTTGCTGCGCCTGGAGCGAAATGGATCCCTTTTGTAGATCCTGCATTCCCTGTTGCAAGGAAACCATGTTCCCCAGTTGCGTGGTAAATGGAACCGGGGCATTGCCTACTGCGACATTGGAGACGGTCATCCGATTGCTCCCATGTTGGCGTAAATATCCTGCGAGGGAAGCGTGCCGCTGGCGCTGGTCTGAATCCCATATGGCGTAGCGCCGTTGTAATTCAGGCTGTTGGCGCTAGGAGACATATTCCCGTACATGAATCCCGAGGTAATCGAGTTCAGACCCTGCCCATAGGCGTTCGCCTGCCCCATGATCCCCGCAGCCTGCGCATTCCCAAGCCCGACCATCGTATTGGATATCCCCTGGCCGAACGCAGAGCCCCCCAGAGCCGTGTTCGTGCCCGATGCCTGTCCAAGCTGGGCGAGGTTGCCAAGTCGGCTATAAATGGCGTTCTGGTTGTTCTGGTAGTTGTTATAAGCGTTCTGGTACGCGCTCGCAGCCGTGTTCTGCGCAAAGGCTTGCTCCCCAGCAAAAGCGTTCCCGCCCCCAGCCCCGCCCGTAGCGGCATTCTGGTTCTGGAGCATCCCCATTCCCTGCCCAAGCTGGAATTGGTAGTTCGGGGCAAGGTTGGCTTGCAGATCCTGCGGCCCGAAGGTATGGAGAAGTCCCGGGGCTCCACCAGGGCCTCCGGTCTGGTCCGCATTCATGTACTGCTGAAGCTGGCTAAAGTCCTGTTGCCCGCCAGAGACAAAAGGCTGCATGTTCCCTTGGATGCTATTGAACATCCCTTGTTGCGTATTGGTCGCATTCTTGGCTGCGTCCGCCTGCTTATTCGATGCAGAGCGAGAGGCGTCCGAACTAATCGCAGCCCCCGCAACACCACCAACAATTACAGCACCAGCTACCCATGCAGACATATCAATGCTCCCGGGACAGCTTTACCGCGTCCCTGTAATCTATGGTTATCTCTTCTCCCCCTCCAATCGTGCTTCCGTCGCCTTTAATGCGACGTGTCGCAAAAACCCCGATATTGGAACCGATCATCCGCCCAATGGCGTTAGGGGCGACAGAATGATTCATGTACCGACCCAGCGGAGTGCGCATGACGCCGATCCGCGCAATCCCGATCATCTCCCCCTCTTCGATATCCGCAGTAGCCAAAGTACCCACACCGTGTATAGGAGAGACGCCAAAGCGGAATTTGTAATCCCCGTAAGGCAATCCCACCTGGTCATTGGTATTCACCGTCAATTCAGTTACCCGTTCAGCAGATAACCCGATGTTCTCCAGCATGGGCCGGTAATCCTGCCGGTCCTTCTCATGCGATTCCCAAGCAAGCTCGTACCGCTCGAACTCCACCCGCTTTTGTTCCTCGTCCTTCTCGAAGAGATACGCTTCGATTACCTCAAGGTCGATAAGATCCGTCTGCCATACGTTCTGCCATACCAAATCCTGCGTCACAAAGATCGCCTTGCGCCCCGGAGGACTGACAAAGGTAAACGGAGCCCTCACTTCCCCGACAGATCCATCCGCGTTACGGAACTGTCCAGCCCCTTGCAGGCAGATATTGAGCGTCGCAAACTTGTGGATCGCCCCTAGAACGATGGTCCCCGCAGGAGCTCGCATTTCACGGATGTAATGCCCAGGATAAAACTTATGGACAACATCAATCCTTGCCTGTGGCATCGCAAGCAATTTGCTCTGCGTTTCCGCAAGCGCAGGAAGATGATCTACCGAGGAAACCACACGCATGTCGGTGCAACCGTGTAAGTAATCGTTAAAACATCGCCAATGGAAAGAGGAAATAACCCTGACGACCCACTGAGATTATATGTCTTATTCCTCTTTAATGACACCAAAGAGACAGTCCCGCCAGACACTAATACGGAACCATTGGAAATCGCCTGAAACGTAGCAGGACTCGGCCCCAAAGTGATCGGCATTTCCTGCGGTGGGGGCCCGCTGAACGATGCGAGGTAACGCCAAGTGTCTTGTGTAAACGTCCCATCTTCCTTCAGTGGCTTGGCAATAGGCTTGGGCATCCCGGCGAAGTTCTGACCTTGGCCGGATACCGAGATATAGCTATTCCCCTGATAGGCCATCAGTGCGCGTCCTCTGTGCCCTTGAGTTCCGCCGAGACGATGACCGCGTTAATCGGGTCCGTCACCACGACTCGATAGATGCGGTCCCGGGCAACACCAAGACGCCGCCAGATGGCGCGATTCTTGTAGGCTCCCTGAACTCCGATGCTCGTCCAATGTTCGTTCCCGAACGTAGATCCGCCATCATCGCTCCATTGGAGCATGGCGGTAGGGTTCGATCCCTGTCCAGTCGCAAGACCAACGCCGGGCTGAAATTGGAGTTGGAGTTCATGATGGCTCAGGCGTTGCAGGTCTTTGGTCAGGTGAGGAGCTTGCCGTAGCCGATACATCGGAACGCCGCCAGCATCGGTATACACATTGTCTTGCAATGCATACACATTGCCGTTCTGCCAGTCCCCGACAACGATCTGGTTCGCAAAGTTGCAAGCACAGTTCCCGCGATCCCGATGCAAGACGTTGAAGTTATCCCTCCAAGCGCGCTTGTGCCACATATGGGTCATCTCGTCATATACCCATGTCACATCGGCGGAAGGGAAGTTGATAACGTAGAACTCATGCCCATCAGCCTTGTAGGTATAGGCCCGCGCATCCGTGATGATCGCGTATCCGCTGATTGCGTCCTCGACGGCAAACGTGCTGATACGCTCCGGGATATATCCGCGAAACTGCATGATCTGGCACTGTCCGCGATCATCCTTGACTAGCCATGCGAAGGATTCACCCAGGCGAGAAACAGAATAAGGAGCAGCGCAGCCGTGCTGACCACTAGTGCCAGGCAGACGCACGAAAGGAAAAGGGAAGGAGCCCTGATCAACCCACCACTCGTACGTTCGTTCCCCGAGTAGACATACCTCTCGGTTGACGATTTTGAGTGCCACACAAAAGTCCGCTGAACCATCCTTGAAACTGAACGAGAGCGGTTGGCTTGATGGCGATCCATAGGTAGGCGTCCCCGGTGCACCGCTGTTGCTGGATCCCCATTCATTGCTGTTCGGATTCGTATAGACAAAGAACGTATCGACTTCCTGCACGAAGTTGGATGCCGTAAAAGCCCCGTCCGCAACCGTCATGGCTACGGGAACACCGGCGCTTCCAAGCGTTTGCGATACAGAAACACTGTACGTCCCGACCCCGCCCGTCCCGGTGCCGAATGCAGTGATCGTCTGTCCTGCGCTTACCCCGGCACCGGATACAACCTGGAATAGCCCGACTAGCCCACTGGTAACGCTGGTGATAGTTAGCAGACCGCCACCGCCAGAAGGGACGATGTATCCCATGAAACTGTTCGTCGCTAGGTTCGTGAAATATCCCGTGGTGATTCCAGCAGCAGACCCGAAGAGATAGACATAGCGCGACACCCCATCCGCCAGCATCGCCCATGTCCCGTTATCGGCAATAGAGACAGGTCCGGAGCTAGTCGTCAAGCTACCGACGAACGTAGGAACAAAGCCTGTGCTTACCGCGTAGACACTGGATCCGCAAACAGCAAGCATGATCGTGCTACCGGATAGCGGTTGCAAAGCCCTTACCTCGGCCTGATCGGCAAACTGGAATAGTGTTGGCTTTCCAGGGACGGGATAAAGCGTCACCTTGCCGCGATCATCGGGCCTTGGTTCCTCCGAGACCTCGGGGAACCAATTTATACACTCATCCGCGTTCTGGTAGATAGAGCGCGCGGTGTATGAGGGGCCGCAGAAACCAAAGTCAGGCATTTATGTTAGGTCCCGGCCAAATACGTAGATATCTGCGTAGGCCGTAGCGCCCTGGCCGGTCGTCAGAGAGAAGTAGATCGGCTGATTCAGAGGAACGGTTACGCTCGTCTGCTTACTGTCCAGGACCGTTCCAGTACCACCAGCGGCCAGCGTTACGGACAGAGGAATACCAGCCCCGGTCAATGTCGTGTATGCCTGGGTTGAGGCAACCAGCGTGGTCCCCGTCTTCCCCGCGCCCGTGTAGAAGCCGCCCTGCGCGGTCGTCAGCGAGATAGGAGTCTGTCCACCGCTTGCCGCCGTCGGGTTGGTGTTCGGGTTCGTAACGATGATCTGGTCGATTACAAATCGCGTCGAGGCAGGAGAACTCCCTGGCGCATCCAAGTAGATAGCCTGGTCCGTCGTGACGTTGAAGTTCGCTCCTCGCAGTTGTCCGATCAAGCGATTGGCGTTCAGCGGAGGCGCTTGGTAGGTCCGCAATAGCTGTTTTACCGGCCCAACCGCATCCAGAACCACGCCATTGCCATTCAGCTGATGAGATAGGTTCATCAGGCTTTGCGCCCAAACCAGTCCCTGCGTGTATTTACCGAACGTGCTGGGGTGGATATCACCACGCATGAGTGGCAACCAGCATTGCTGGAATGGAGTGTCCCCGCCGATGGCGTTGTACCAGTCACCAAAAGCGATCTTGCTAGCCAGGGCGGGGTATGTACGCTGGAACCATGCAATCGTCGAGACAATCGCGTTGTATTCCATCCTTGCAGACATCTTGCGCCACTTGCTCGATCCGTCGCTCAGGAATGGCGGGTATCCAGAACTCACCAAAACAACCGCCTGCACCGTAGTAGCCAGATTCCCATTAAGACCAAAGAACCTCTCCAGGTAATACTTCAGCCATCTGGCGTATGCGGCTTCGTTAAAGCTGGCCCCCCGGTCGTTAACCGGCATCTGGAATACAACACATGTCGGATTGTTCGCAAGGAACGTCCCGATGTTGTTCCAAAGATAAGACTGACCGCTGGCAACGGGGAATGTGTTCTGATCTGGCAGCGCGGCATTAACAGGTGCTGTACCGGTCTGCCCGCTTCCGTCCGTTGCAGAACTCCATCCCACAAACCTCCGGCCAGGGAATGAAGTATTGGTCGTCGTTCCGAACGTCGTTACCGTCTCGTTGTTATTAGGCAGGCAAAGACCGAACTTGCCAAGATATGACTTGACTACAGCATCCAACCCCGTAGGGATGTATGCGTTCGTGTTGATCTGCGCGTAGCTATCTCCGAAGTTCAGGGTATTAGTAAATACATTTGCGGGCGTAAGAACCTGCAAGCCGTAGGTTTTGGTGCTGTATGGAGTACGGCCCGCAATAATCATCAAGTTGCGGATATGGCCGTCAAATATCGAATAGTCCGTCGTGCCGCTGTTTCTACGCCCAAACGTAATCGTCTTTAGAACCATGTTCTGCACCGCAACAGGAAGAGCAAAAGGACCTGATGCGTTGCCGCAAGCTCCATCCGTGTATCCGCACACCGTTCCGCTATCGAATGCGAACACCAGCGGAATGTATTGCTCCCCGTCGAGCTTATGAACGTCCGTGGGATTGAATCCAATAGCCGTATTGCTGCCGCTAGAATAGATGTTCCATCCCTTCGCCCCGCTCCCTGACGTGTATGTATTAAACATCGTCAGGAGTTGCCCGTTGACGCCTCCCTCAGTGGAAGGCCATAGACAAAAAACGTCAGATGTTGCCTGGCTCCAAGCGATGCCACCACCGTAGTCGGTAGACGCGGAAGATAAGCCGCTCGTGGCAGGCAATGGCGCGAGATAGGACTTCTCTATCTCGAAGTAAATCATGTAAGGAGTGCCGTTCTGAAGCTGCGTGAAGTTCGACACATCCAGCGTCAGAACAGCGTTTTGTACCGCTGCGCCAGCGCTGGAAAAGTTAAGCCCGTACGTGCCGTCAAACTGCGCATTGGTGTTGCTGGGGGCTCCGTTCAGCACTCCAACCTCGTTGCCAACAGGGTTCTGCGTCGGAGCGGTTAGGAAGGTTCTAGCAAGAATGCACTGCGGATCGCTGGGATCGTACTGCCAGGGGATCGCATTCGTGTTGCGCAGGCCGCTCTGCTGGAATGCAGGATAAATCACCGTCGCTTGCGCATTAGAAAGAGACGGATTGCCTAGGACTTGGATATTTACAGATGCCCCGTTCTGTCCAACCAAAGCAGTGGGATTGCCAGAAGTATCTGTGGCATAAACAGCGGCCGATGTAGGAGATCCAGCGCCAGCAGGAACCGCCATCTGCGCCGTGGTGTTCGCACTCTGCTGGACACTAGGCCCTGGATTGATCTGCGACATCACATCACCTTGCTGGAAGATTCCTTGATTTTCTCAATAGCCCGAAGCATCGCTGCATTGGCTTCGTTGCTGTGCTTTTTCCTGCTCCACATCTTCAGAGGATGTGGCATCTCCGTCACCAGCGCGGCAACGAAGTCTTCCAGGTCACAGGTAAGCTCGATCTTCTCCGCAGATACCGTGACGGAGATTTCAGGCGAATGCCAGTGACGGCTGATGACAACCTTTTGCCGCGCCCCCTGCTTTTGTCCGCTATCCCACATTAGACGGGAACCTCTTCCCAAACAAAATGGAATTGCAATGCAGTAGTAGTGGCAATAGAGGTATAACTAACAATGAATGATCCGGGAGGGATAATTATCGTTCCCTCCAAATCAACGTAGATTCCGTTTTCCAATGCGTATGCCGTAGTCGCGGCGGAGCCCACGGAACCAAAAGACGCGATAAGCAATGGAGTCGAAATGGTTGCGCTCGCAGAGCCATTCATCTTCGATGCCTGTCCGCCACCGATAACGCGATTTTGCGGCGTCAGGCTGGAAGTAAATGTTCCAACACCGCCCATCACGCCGATAGTTGCTGCGGCCCCCACTGCAAATTGCGTGCAACCGAATTTATTAAGAACGGCATTAACGCCAGAACCAACTGGATTCGCAAAACCCAAACCTGTCCAGGTTGTCGCAAGGGCAGCAGTCGTAGTTACTGCCGTGCCTTGAGTGCAAAGGGAAAACATATTTCCCCGATAGGTCTGCTCGTAATACCTTGCATGGAGTTCACTGGCAAGCAAATCCCCCTGCTTCCCCATGCGAGTAGTTACTAGATTGCTTGAATCGGGGTTGTTCTGGATGCCTACTGCGCCTTGGATTGCTGGCATGATGTTTCCTTACTGTACGGTTACGTTCGCGTTGTAAAACGGATCTTGGCGGAAATCTTCCGGGTCATCCTTCACATTCAATCCCTGCTGCAACATCACATTCATTACCCGAAGCTCTGTAAGAATCGCCTGTAGCACCGGAAGAATCAGGTTCTGATCCGCCGTATTCTGTACCTTCAGGCCATCGCGGATCGTTCCCCTCTGCCGCTGGAAAGCCCCGGCAGCATCGTCATACATCTTGGGATAAACCTCGGCACCTAGAAGGCCGGTATTCCCCGGGATATCCCCGTCCGCCGTGTTATCGCCCTCCTCTACCAGATCCAGAAGGCCCGTCGCCTGGTTCGTGACCATGAGGACAGCGGCAGCAGGGACAGCAGTCGTCGGGATCGCGCTACCGTTTGCGGGAGTCGTTGTGCCTTGAACCGGAACCGTTGCAGCAATGCTGACGGGTTGCGTCGCCTGCCAGAAAGTACCGGTTACGGCTTGAGAAGCAGGAAAACTATCTGAGGAAACAGTAACCCGAGGAATGCCAACGCCGGAAACACCAGTACCAGTAACAACGTTATTGCTGCCAAAATGGGTGACGTTTGACAGCCACGGAGTAGCTCCCGCGCTGCCTTGATTGGAAGTAACAGTGCCAGCCACAGTAAATGAGCCGCTACCTGTAACAGCAATGCTCGTGTTCGTGACATTGACATTGGCGCTAGTCCCCGTAAGGCTCCATGCCGTGCCATCAGGCTTTACCGTCCATGGAGGCGTTCCTTGCGTCGCAGTGACGGTCCCTGAAACCGCCTGCGTAGCCGGGAAAGAATCACTGGAAACAGTGACGCGAGGTATACCAGCGCCGCCAACACCAGTACCGGTAACAACAGCAGAGCCACCAAATTGGGCGACGTTCTCATTCCATGGGGTCGCATTCGCACCCCCCTGGTTCGCAGTAACTGTGCCGGATACAGGTTGCGTGGCTTGCCAGAACGTTCCAGTAACGGGCAAGCTCGCATTCGTAACATTCACATTCGCCGATGTCCCTGTGAGAGTCCACACAGTCCCATCGGGTTTCATTGTCCATGGCGCACCCCCTTGATTCGCGGTAACCGTCCCTGCGACAGTAAACGTCCCGCTTCCAGCAACCGTCCAGGTCGTTCCGGTGCCAGGCTGAACCGGCAAACCCGTAGTCAGGGAAGTGCCGATAAGGTTGCCGCCACTCACCCAGCCGGTGTAATCCGCATACCCAGGAGGAGCCACGCCCGTGGCCCCAGCAGCAGCGTTTCCTGCGGAACCCGTAAAGGTACATGGAAGCGGATTCGCGGCACTGACACCCGTTAGAAGGCCCCCAGCACCGCTAAACGCAAGGTAATCGCCATATGTCGGGACGGCAGCCCCGGTCAATCCAGCAGCAGGATTCCCGCCACCTCCACCACCACCCGTGACGTTCAGGTTACCGGATACATCGGCAGAGAGAGCGATATATGACAGCGTAGAAGGCTGCCATGCCATCATCACCCGGAAGGAATCAGCAGAAGTCCCTTTCGTGGCGATATTGCCAATCGTGGCCCCGGTGATCGGGTCAATGTAGCTCATTGACCCCCCGACAGGATCCAGCCAGCATCGCGCGTGGCCTTTTGCTGCAACGCCGGATCAAACCTAGCCGGTTGCTGCGGATGCATATTGGTGCGCTCCACGACCCTTCGAGCCCGGGCAAGGTTCATGCGGACCATCTGGATCTGCTCGGGGTCTTTCTTGCCAAACTCCGGCATGAGCAGATCCGCGAGCCCCCAGTGCATGAGCGATTGATACCCCTGCGGGAGCGTCACCGTATCGTATAGCGTTACAAAGTTATTTAGCACCGTATCGCAGTAAAGGTGCATTTCCCCCTGGCTAGGGTTCGGCCAGAAGCTGAACGTTCCCACGGGCATGGTCGGCTGGTAGTAGACCGCTCGCGGCCATGGGCCTGGCAGAGTCTTGATGCCGATATCCTGGTATTCCTCATATGAGAGGACCGCGCAGGGATAGTCCAGGGTTCCCGTCGCGCTGTTAACGATCCTCACGATTGCGGAATTTACCCGAAGGGGGCGGGCGGAATGTGCCGTCACTGTCCCGCTCGTTATAGTGTTCGGGATATTGATCCCGTAGGTCCCTAACGCCCCGCTGGCGTTCCCGCCGTTCCCGCTTCCAAATGATGTGATCGCGGTCCCGCTTACCAATGTTCCCGTTCCAGTCGTCGTGTCGATGATTTGACCTTGACACACAGCCCCCGAAGAAATAGCCGATACCGTCATCAGCGTGCTAGCAAATGACCCCGTAAAAGTGGTGGAAGCATCCGTCCCGGCAAGACCAATCGTGTACTGGTACTTGCCACCCTGCAACTCGATAATGACCTCCTGCTGCGTGTAGATCAGCGTCCGGTCATTGCTCCACATATCGAGCATTTCATTGAGCAGGTTGAAACAGTCGGTGGCCGTGGCGGAGTCAGGCGCCTCCCCCGAGGCCAATGCCCCGATGGACCGCAAGGCACTGGTCACGGTATTTAGGGGCTGATAGGACATTTAGTTTTTGTCGTTCTGGCCCGAGACGTTTGCCGCTTGGTGCGTGGATGGGTCTTGGTGGAACGCCTGCACGTATAGGAACAGTTGATAAGCCGTATTCGTCACGTCCCTGGGAATGGATACTCCATCGGAGATTCTGGTAATCATTCCATTCCTGTCAATCCTGAACATCAGTGCGTAGTCTCTTCGCCGGGACAGATATACACATCCGCTGTCTGAGCCGCTACAGCACACCACGCGCTGATGAAGCTATTCGCAGGAAGGGAAATGTAATCAACTGACCCAGGGCTGGCAGTAGGCACCGTTCCGCCGAAACTGATGACCCCAGCATCCTGAACCCCGGCTGTCGTGTCCCCCCCCGCACCTGCAATCGCAGTCACAATCGCGGCAGTCGGCCCATAAGCGATATGGACTTCCGTAGATCCCGACGCATTGAAGATAAAGATGCGGACCGCCTGCTCCTGCGTCGGGTTCTGCCAGCTACCAGAAACGGCAAGCTGCGCAGGTGTGCTGGGCGTGGCAGTGCATGCCAGATGAAGCTGCCCGCCAGTAGGACGGAAATAGCCCATTACGCCGCCGTCACAGGAAGGTTGTTCGGGTTCTCAGGGCGCACGATGTTGATGTACCACGGACCAGCAGGCGGGGTCAGCGCACCAGCCGTCGTGTTCGTCCAGAGAACGGAAATCGTGTTGGCAGAGACAATGCGAAAGTTATTAGCCGACAGCCCGTAAGGAAGCGCCGTAGTAATCGCGGTGCCAGAGGGAGGGTTGTAGTCAAATGACGCTAGGCAGTCGCCCGCATTGACTCCCTGAAGAGTCGCGGTCAGTTCTGCCGCGCTCGTAGCGCCTACAGTTCCCGACCATGTAAGCGTTGCTGGCTGGACAAGCCAGTCATAAAGCTCATTTCCACGTCCGATGGTAGTTTGAGGCATGTTTATCCCAAATTAGCAGGAATATTGGAAGGATTCTCCGGGCGCATCACCTCGATATTCCAAGGACCGGATTGCGGGGTAAGAGCGCCAGCCGTCGTGTTCACCCAGGTAACAGCAATCGTGTTAGGTGCCGACACGCGCCAGTTGGTATACGAAAGCCCAGTCGTCAGCGCAGCACCAATAGACGTTCCAGAGATAACATCGCCCACCTGAAATCCAGGGATGGTCGCAGTCAGTTCAGCGGTAGACGTAGCGCCCACCGAACCAGACCAAGTGATAGTAGGGGCGATGAGCGTGTCAAACAGCGCGTTCCCTCTTTGTATGGTGGTGCTAGGCATTTATATCTCCAAAAAATCCCCCGGATGACCGGGGGGAAGGGGAGGTATTAGGACTGGAGATCGTAGCCGTACACCAGAATATCCGTCGTCGCATTGACGCCACCAACCGCAGCGACCGTAGTGCCCACGTTCACATAAAGCTGAGGCGTGGAGATTCCAGTTGCGGGGTTCGTGGCCGCACGGATATAGGTAAATGCGCTGGTCGTCTGACCCGTCAGCGCAGCCGTGGTCAGGACCGTCGTGCCGCCTTGCGCGGGGGCGGAATATACCCCCACGGTGGCAGCGGCGACGTTCGGGACAGAGCTGTTGCTGTTGCAGGTAACGACTGTCGCAGGAGCCCAGTTCCCAGTGGTGACGACGTTCATCAGGGTATCGCCAGCAGCCGAGAGGTTCACACCCTTGGCAAACGCCATCAGACGATAGGCGTTTTGCTGGTCAATTACGAAATTGCCAAAACTCGAAGAAGCAGGTCCGGGATTCGCCATGATTTCTCCTTAAGCGGCGATGCGGCAGGCAAGCTCTTGATAGAGCGGCGCCCAGCCGTAGAGGATTTCAATACGAGTCGGCAGCGCGTCGTTGTTGATCGTGTATTGACGCACGATCCGCAGCGAAAGCCCAGTCTCCTCGTCACTTGCCCGGCCCGCAAAGTCAACGCCCTCAGGCACCGGAAGATCGGCCACCGCAAGGGTGTACGCATTCCGATGGAAAAGAACGTTCTGCGGAGAAACAACCGCCGTTGCAGTCGTACCAGCAATCGAGAGCGGGGTAACCGTAGCCGTAGCCGAAGTCGATCCCACCACGACGTTCTGGAACTGGCCGCCCGTGATGATCGCCGGGGTAACGGTGACCGAGAACGTACCAGCCGTAGCCGTAACGGTTTGCGTCACGACAAATGAACGCAGGATGTTGCCGCCGTAAGTCTGACGGTTCTGCGGGTTCGCCGCAAACACACCCGCAATCTGGATCGTGTCGCCCTGGTTGAGCGTCAGAGTCTGCGAGTTGGTCAGGGTGATGGTCGAGGTAGCAGCCCATCCAGTCGCCAGCGAGCCCGTGAAAGCGCCCGAGGTGTTGGCCGTCAGCGTGCCAGCCGTGGTAGCCCAGGACCCGAAGGTATGAGCAATCACGTTCTGGTCCATCTTCCAGTTCATCCCGCCAGAGTCACGCCCCATCAGGCCCTTGCGATACTGCTCGCCAATGGCTTCCTGCGGGACAAACAGACCCTTGATCGAGTCAACGATGACCGCAGACGTAAAGGGCTCGATCACCACCGCACGCCGACCGTCACGCGGGCCACCTTCCGAATCAACGTAGGCAGCAGCGGTGAGGTAGGTCAGAAGACCAGTCGGACGGGTGCCGGGAACACCGACGATATTCGCCGTGTTGTTCTTAGCCATCAGGAGGCCGTCACGGTCCACGCGGTTCGCAACCGCAGCGATGGCGGGCTTGAGAACACGGTCCCCGAAGAGATCCATGCTAAGGGCCATGTCCTGCGTGATGAACTGGCAATCAACGTGGAATTGGGTCGTCAGGACAACCGGGATGCTCGTCTCGTTGAAGTCCTCAACGTTGAGCGCCGGGCCGGTCGTGCCGATGAAGCGGCCAGGACGGCGGACGTTGACCGTGTTACCGATCTTCGCTCCAGAAACCGCAAACTGGTCGTCATAGTCTCGATTGACTTCGCTGGCGAAGGTAAGCTCGTTCTCCAAGACCATCAACGCCAGGTTGGTGATCTTGGAGATGGTAAGCAGATTGTTGCTCATGTCATCTCCACAAAAGTTGAAAGAAGGCCAACCAACAGCCCTCTAACTCTCATGGAGGATTCACGCGGTATGCGCCCCTAGCGGGGGCTAATCGTCCTGGATAACACTCCAGGCGGCGGGAATTGCATTAGTGGCTAAAATACCACTGTATTTCTTACATGTCTAGTAGCCATACATCTTTTTGCGCATTTCCTGCTTAAATGCCCTGGCATTAGTCACATTTCCCGATGAATCCACGTTGCCAAGGCCAGTAGCGCCAATGCCGCGAACAGGATTAATCGGCGCAGGAGGCTCCGGTAGGCGGCGGCGCGGCGTTCCATCCTCATCCTTAGCCGCCTTTCTTGCCTCAGCCTTCGATTCAAGTTCGGATTCAATCCTCGCCTCGATCCTGCCCAGGTACTTCAGGGCTGCTTTAACGCCCATTTCGTTGATTTTCTCGGCTTCCTCTCGATTCTTCGATAGATAATAATTGATGTGCGGCCCGATATCACTTTCCATGATCGCGTCAATGACCGTGCCATGGGCGATTTCGAGTTTATCCGCCATGACTTCCTCGAAATCCTCATATTCCCGTGCAACCTTCGTGTAACGCTTGTTCCAGGAGTCAATCAGCTTCTTTTGCTCAGCCTGTTCTCTTTCCGCAGCGTTCCGGGCCTGATCCTCTTTTCGCTCTTTGGCTGCAAGCCATTTGCCATAAGCCTTACCAAACTCCACAGCGTCGGTGAATTTATCGGGCTTCGGCTCGTCCTCTGACGCCTTGTTCTCAATCGCATCGAGTCTCTTCTTTAGTTCATCTCGCTCCTTTTTGGCCTCGGCAGCCTCAGCAAGAGCTTCGCGGCGCTGGGCGGCAAGGGTCGAGATTCTTTCGCTGGGAGCGTGCTTGTCCTTCTTTTCGGGCTCGGGAGCGGCGACTTCTTCAACTTTGGGCTCTTCCGTCTTCTCGTTGGAAACTAGAACAACAGCCATTTAATCCTCCGGGGTGTTATTAACCGCAGTAGCCTGTTCCATGGCCGCCGCATGCTCAATCGTTGCCAACTCCTTCGCTCGCTCGTGATCCTTGGCGTTCTCTCCGGCCTCTAGGTGCTTCGTAAGGATCTGGATAATCCCGTTGATCTCTGCGACCCCAAGGCTCGTAAGGGCTTTGGTATGGATCTCGTGGGCATAGCTCTCGTTCTCCATGGCCCGGCGCTTGTCTTCTCGATCCTCTTTGAGTTCCTGACGATGCGTCTCGGCAATCTCCTTCTCAGCCACGACATGCGCTTGGAACTTCTGCGCAAGGCCCATCGTCTGCAACTGCTGTCCAGCCTGCTGCAACTGCGTTTGAAGCTGCTTGATCATCATCTGCGCACGCGGGGGGATGTCGCTCTTATCGTCGATCTGCGCCAGCGGGTTGGCAGCAGCCAGGCGGTCGGCAATAATGTCAGCCCCAGGCCAGTCCATGTTGCGGAACAGCAAATCCCCGGCAATCTGCATGAGTTGTGGGTCAGCTTTCACCATCGCCGCGATCATCTCCGCGCCCTCTTCGCGCTTGGAGTTGTATCCCGGCCCGGTTTCCATCACCACGTCATACTCGCCAACGGTCAGGTCGTTCTCGATCTTGCCAATAGCGTCCGTGTCGTTGATCGTGATCGTGTCAGGCTTGCCATCCTCGCCAATGATCCGCAGGACGCGCTTCTCGCCGTAATAGGTCGGCAGCCAGCTAAGAATGATTCTCCCCACATGCTTGATCGAGCGCGTTCCATTGTCATAGAAGTGGAAATTGCTCATATCCGATTGCTGCTGCATGGAATTGAGGGCTTTCCCGCTCTGGTTCCCTGGAGCATTCATCGCCGGGTCAAACATGCCTAGCACGCGCTGTAGGTTGTTGTGCGCGGCCTCCGCAGCAGCCATCGCCCCTTCCGGTACGGGAGACTGCCCAATCGGCATGGGGGCCGGATATGGCTCGCCAGCGTCATCTTTGTGGTTGTAATGCAACACTGGCAGGGATTTGACGTTTGCCTGCGCCCACTCATCCTCAAACCCGGTATCCATGCCCATTGCAAGGGCAGTCTTCGCTTTCGGGGCCAGGGCGATTAGCTCCGTCACAGCCGTCTGCCAGAAGTTGAGCATCCGCTGAGGGTCTTTGGCCGCTCGAACCACGCCAAATCGGTAGGTTCGTCCATCAACAATCATGTGCGCGCCATAAAACGGCACGATAGGGATGTATCTTCCAGGCAACACTCTCTCTTCGAGGACGCTAACGCCGGTCACCTTGTACCAGCACACCTGCTTGCGCCAGGAAGGTCTTTCCCCTTTCACCTTGATTCCGTGTTTCGCCATCAGGCCAAGGTCTGGAACCTCGTCATCCCAGTAGATCGCTCCGCCCGTCAACTGAATGAGTTTGCGCTTTTGCTGGTTGATCTTGTAAAACTCGGCCACCCGGATGGTGTCTTTGGTGATCCACTCCGCCGTTACATCACCCGTCGCCCGAGCATTGAATGCCGTCATGTCCTGATCGGGATACAGCCGCTCAAAGTCCTTTTTAGGCACGAGATCCGTGATTAGCGCAGCCTCGGCATCCGAGCCATCGGGCAGCATGGAATTGGGATCGAAATAGACCGTGAACGGGTTAAATACCGGCTGGATGAGGATGTCCTGATCCATGCTCTTATCGTTCGTGTAATCCGCTGTCAGCCTTAGATACCCGCGACCAATACGGACAGCGAACTCCATGGCCGTGTCATAGGCGGTATCCGCATCGCTGATCTGCTCGATATGCCTCGTGACCCCGGTAATAATCTCCGCGATCTTGGCATCCGCCGAGTTGTTGATGCCGTGAACCTTGATCCGAGGACGCTGCTGGCGGATCTGGTTGGTGATCTGGCGGATATAAGTTTCCGTCTCGTTGATGACGAAGAATGGACGTTTTTCTAATATCCTCTGATTTTGCATGGTTTGACTCCACTGGTCACCATATGAAAAACGCAGATCCTCCATCTCTTCGGACCTGTTGGTGGAGTCAGCATCACTAGACTTGCGGAGAAATTCAACCGCTTCTAGAACAACATCGGAAGAATCAGACATGGCGGGCAAATTCCTTATGAACTATGCCCGCAGCAAAACGGTATGCGTTGTGGGCCATATATTTGCTCGGATAATATCCCAAGCGAAGCCTCTTATCCCCAATCCTAATTTCTACTGCCCATGCCTTCATTGGAGGAAACCATGACACTCCCTTGAGGCCGCATTTATTCTTACTGTTCAGTTTGCTATTGCATCCATTCTGAGATTTTGTAGCAAGCCTCAGATTGGCGATGCTGTTGTCTGATTTATTCCCGTCGATATGGTCGATTAACATGCCGTCAGGAATCGCGCCGTAGGTCATCTCCCATGCAAGGCGATGGCAATAGTATTTCCTGCCCCGATGACCAATTTTCAGATACCCACGACCAGCGTTAGAGCCAGCCACCGCTCCATCACTCTTCCATGTGAAATCGCCAGTGATTGAGTCATAGTCCAGCATTTCAATTAACGCCTGCGGGATATCAGTGCTTTCTGGCATTTCGCTTCCTATAAGTTTCCACCGCAGTATGCGCCTCTAGCAAGTCCTGTGCCAGCCCTTCCAATTCCTCGCGTTCAGCCTTCTCATGCCGACGCCGATGCAGCTTGACCCATGCATCGTAGAACTCGCCCAGCAAATCAACCTCACGCGCGACGCTCATGCTTTGCCTTTAGCGAGTGCAACTGTTCCAGATAAGCCGCAGCCTCTTCCTCTGCCAAGATGCGCCTGCGGTTCTGCTGCGCTTCCTTTTGCTTCCAGTGCTCGATCTCGTTCTGTGCCGCTTGGAACCGGTCAATTAACGATCTCTTAACCGCTTCAATATCGTCCCTATGCGCATGGATCTCGTAATCGAGTCCGGTGCGGAGCCGGGCAATCTCATCGCGTAGCTGCGTGCAGATCGCCTCATGCTCCAGGCCGGATATCCAACTCACGCGGCAATATCCTTCACATGGCTAACCGCAACCGTCTGCGGCGGCTTGAAACTGCGCGTCTCCTGGACAAACGTAGCCGCAGGAGGCTGCACTTTGCTCGGGTCCAGCACGCTGTATCCCGCAGGCGACAGGACTTCAACGGTCTTGGCCTTCGCGGGCCTTCCACGCTTCTTCGGAGTTACCTGCTTTCCAGTCAACGCGGCTAACTGCGCCTGCAACTCCCATACTTGGCGCTGCAAGTCGGTGTTATCCGCTGTCGGCCTGCCATGCTCTTCCTGGCTCGTTGCGGGGACAAATTGAGAGAGCTTCGTCATCAGCGTATCAATCAGCTGGCCTTTGCTCGCCTCGCTGGCACAGTTCCCCTCGATCTGGATGCCCGTCGCAATGTGCCGGATGCGAACCCCGTGCGGCATGCGCTGGTTGGCAAAGAACTCGTCAATCACTACCTCTTCAAGCTTTAGCATCTTTGTCCTCGTTGTCCTGGTAATACCGCATTAGCCAACTCACCAGCGTTTCGTGCCCGTCATCCCCACCAATAGATCCATAGCCAATATCGTTGAAAACTAATGTCGTAGGCACTTTCCCAGCGGCACAACCATAGTTCCCAATCGAAACAAGCACCCCATTAGATGTAGCGGTAAGGGAAATGATTGGCATGTCCATGAATTTTAGTTTCATCATCCAGCCCATACAGCATGAGAAACCGGTCGTGGCGCGATCGGACGCTTAACAATCCCCCTCCTGGCTCCCTCACATGCATACCGCAGCGCATCAATGCAATGATTGTCCTTATCGGCTAGCTGCGGCAGTACCTGGTTGGTGAGGGGATCCGTCTTGTAACTGTACATCGTCAGTTCGTCAATCACATGCTGGCAGCGTGGATGCACGATGATGTCATAGGACTTTAGGAACTCTATTCCATCCTCTAAGCTCTTTGCGCCCTTGATAGCCGGTAAAATCCTAGGAAACCCGTGCTTTTTCATGTGGCTGATCGTCTCGGGTCTGGCTGAATCTGCGGTAATCGGCCACTTCTCGGCCTCCGGGATGCTCATGAATAGGTCCGGCAGGTTCACGATCTCGCAGCCTACCTGATAGGCTTCCCAATCGACGTAAAGCCTGTTGCCATCGATATAGCATCGAACCAGCACAGAGGGATCAACCGAGAATCCCCAGTCAGCCCCGAGCCTAAAGACAGTTCCGGGCTTTGCATCGAACTCTTCAACCTTCCAGTTGCGGAATACCCGACTCTCGCTGTTCCTCTGATACTCGCCCAGCCATACGTGGGCATACTTGTCCGGGTCTCGGGAGCGGTCATATTCCATCTCCTTTTGCAGCACATCAGGGAACCACGGGTTGTCCCGGTAATTGACCTCAACCACCACGGCGCCAGTAGGAGTTATTTCGCTGCGCAGCAATACGTCTATTGGATCTGTTGCGAAATTGGGATTCCAGCTAAACCACAACTCGGATTCCGGCATGCGGATCGTTGGTCTGAGCAGGTCCAGGCTCTTTTGCGTCAGGGATTGAGCTTCCTCGACCCAGGCCACGTTATAGCCTTCCAGCGACTTGATTGACTCGGCCGTGTGGTTCTGCATCCCCTGGAAGATGATGATCCCCCCGTTCTTGCTCTTTATCTTGGCGTCCTGCACCTCGAAGTGCGCCCCGACGTTCATGTCGGATATCTTGCTTTCCAGCAGCTTTTTGACGGACTGATCCAGAGACTTCTGATTCTCCCGGACACACACAATGTCCGTCTTCCTGCGGATGGACTCTTCGATTGCAAGCTGGGCAAAGAAATGAGACTTTCCCGAACCACGCCCGCCATAAGCTCCCTTGTAACGGGCAGGATTGAGCAGCGGCTTGAATACCCTCGGAGTCGGGATATCGAGGATCACACATTGTCCACAATCGTGCGGCGGATCTCCGTTACCTTCGCGTCTACATCCACCTTCGCCTCAACCGCAGATAGCCTGGGATGCACATAGGGCGCAGCAGCATTAGCCGCCCACTTGCGCTCCTCCATCGGGGCATCCTCGTTTCTGAGGACATCCAGCATGAACTCGATTGGCATGATGCCGTTAGGCACCCTCGCAAGGGTCAAAGCCCTGGTTTTGTTGCGCGAACCTAACTGTCTGCCCCGGGTAGCCATGGATTATTTGAGTTTTGTAAATATTTGATTCTGTTGTTTATTTACTACGTCCAGCCTTGCGCTTGACGCTGTAGGCGATGGCGACAGCTTGTTTCACAGGCTTACCCGCTTTGACCTCTTTGCGGATATTGCCTTTGAAGGCTTTTTCGCTCTTGGATTTGGTGAGAGGCATTATTGTGCGGTGCTTACTTGAGCCATTTCTGCTTGAAACTGGCGAACCAGGTGATCAAGTTCGTCTTCGCCGCCGCCAGCCATGAGGATAGACCACTGAAAATAGTCATAAACGATCCTTTGCTTTTCCGCGTCAGATAGCAATGCCGGTAACGTCTGCTTCAGAGATAACAAAGAACCGTTCCCCGTTTTCCTCGTATTCCCGGTTGATAAATTCCCCGAAATACACCGTATCTCCTACATTGGTACTCATCGGAGCGCGGGAACCGTCCTTCAGACGCTTGCCGGGACCGGTAGCAATCACGGTCCCTCGCCTGCCGAACTGTCTCTGACTTTCCACAATCTCCCCATCCCTCGGGGCAATCACAATCAAATCGCTGGCGTGTTCGATGTTCTCATCCGGCCTCACCAGAAGCCTATCCCCAGTGGGAACCAGCATCAATAGACCTTCGTGTAGACCGCAGGGACTTCCGTGCACTTCGTGATCGCTTCGGCCTTCTTCATATCCACCGCAGACATGCTCGGCAAATAAGAGCTGCCAGCGTTATACCGGTTGTACATATTGAGATTCGCCATCTCGGATCCCTGGTTGATGAACCGGCGATCCTTATCCGCATTCGTGGCAACCTGGCGAGGAATCTTCATCTCAATACCGCTCTTTGCCATACTCGCGGACATGATGGTACGCATGACCATCACCCTTGGCACCAGTATCCGTATGGATACTCTCCATGACTTCCGACTGGTTGCGAGGACGGTCCTGGTTCCCCATCCCCACCCCGCCAGTAATGCCAGCAGAGCGCGTCTTGTCGATGCTCGAAGCCTTCGCAGGGATACGCTCCCCAGTCTCGCCCTTCTCGCCCTTGTCCGTGCCAGACTGGCGCATGGCATTGCTGCCGCCCTTGCTGTCAAACTTCTTGTCCGCCATGCCCATATCCGTTCCTTTCGGTGTTATCCCACGAATCCATACTAAACTCGGTCACCGCACTTGGCAAGTCCTCAGGAAACAATAGCTCGCCGCACGCCTTCGAAGCGTAGAGCCTATCCCAATACGCTTTTGTGCATTCCCACATGGATGCACATATACGCTACTAAAACTGATTTGTCAAACAGCACTAAGTAGCCCTCTCTCAATCATTTCCCCAATCGTTTTTCTATGCGCCTCGTCCCACATTTCCTGACGCTTCTTTTTAAGGTGCTGAGAGCCTTGATCTATAGATGAATGGCACTCAAAACACAGGGAAGCAATGCGATAGTCGTGGGCCTTTATTCCCATTCCTTTGCCATCCCTCTGTTGGTTGCTATGAGCCGCGCAAACAGTACCGTCTTGCTTTCCGCATATTTGGCATGGAAGCAGCCTGGCATTCTCTAGAATCTTCTTGTCTCGGAAGTTGCTCATACTTCTTTGACTCTAATCCCGTGGATCCAGAGCATCAATTTGCGCTTCAAAATCCAAGTCTTGCTTTCCTTAAAACCTTTCACATCTTCCCAGTGTTTCACGCCCTTATCGTCCAAGTACTCGAAGTCCGATATGTATGAAACGCTCCTTTCTACACATCGTCCGTTCTCGTCGTATTGCGCAGGTATCAGTTCGTGCTTTACCTGCTCCTTCAGATCCTTGATCTTCCCGGCTTTGAGTAGCAGTTTCAGTTCTGCTGCCCTGGCGGCTTCTCGCTTGCTGTGGTATCCGTCTGTCGGGACATTGCCGTATTTATTTCGTTTTGCAGGAGGGATATTTCGAGATTGATATTCTTGGAATGATTCCATTTTAGTTTTTGCCAGTAGGGTTTGCTTGCTACTTTTTGCAGACTAGAAAGCCGTATTTTCTTCTGGTGCAATGTTTCGACGTGACCACTTTGTACCTTGCCATTCCCATTTTGTCCATCTCGGGTCGTCGTCTTTAGCGATCCTGCATTCTGCCGAGAGACTTGCTTTCCTTGCAGCTTCGTCCTCTTCCCTGCGCTTTCCATAGATGCTCCACCATTGCTCAGAAGTCATTTTCTTCATTTTTCTCTCCATAGATCACGCCACGTGCTCCTGCCCGGTGCTAGCAAAACCCAGAACTCTAGATTGTCAGGTACCCCGTATCGTGGGATGAGACGCTGTCCGGGAGAATGCCCGACCATTGGAGCTTTCGATACCTGTTTTGCCGCCCGTGCCCTGGTAGGCTTTAAGAGCGTGCGCCGCGTGAGAAGCGCAATCCCGATATTTACTGGCCTAGGACGGTGCCAGCTCTGTTCTTCCGCGCGGCCGATTGTGCCCTTGCTAACGAGCGGAGTCCGGCAGGCAAAAAAATACCCCGAGGATCTTTCGACCCCCGGGGCTATCTCATCGTGCTTACGACTGCGGGCAGGTGGCGCTGCCTGGAGAGGGAGGCAGATCGGTTACCCGATCCTATCCCGCATGCGTAAAAACAATAATACATCCGCAAACTCTCCAGTTAACGTCCACAAGCTCGCCAAAGCCTGCCCCATGATTTTATCTCCCTTATTTACCCTGTCAAGCCTTTTCCGTTGTTCTTATCCGCCACTAGTGGAATCAACTGCCGCAGCGCATCATCGATCCTGGCGCGCTTGTCCTGCAAGTCCTTGATGCACTCGTTAGCCCGTTTCCAGTGAAAGCGCATGCGCATAGGTGTTGCAGTCTTCAGGTTAGCCATCACAACCTCCGTCAAATGCCCCGGACGGATGCCAGGGTCAGCGTGACAGTAACAACATCCCATGGCTCGGTCTGTGCGCTACCGCTCTGTAATTATTCACAGCAGGAACCACCTGCTCATGGTATGCAGGCTGGTAAAACACATGCAAGTAGATGATGTAAAAATACAACATGGCTAGTACTCCCATCTATCGGACGAAATCCCCAAAGCCTTGCGGTATAGCTCGATCTGGATGGCGTAGAGCGGTTTACCGGCCCTGTGGGCCTCTTGCAGCCTCCTAGCCCATGCATCCCCACCCGCATAGCCTGGCGAGGCTTGGACGGCCTGTAGACGCGTCCTAACGGCTGCTGGAATCTCTCTGCTCATTTGCTCCAAACATCAAAAAGAATAAAAAACAAAAACACCGCAACCCAAAGAGCTGCCGTCCTGACAATGATCCTGGAATATTTTGGTTGATCGGAAAATGCCATGCCGCATCCACAAATGACGAAAAACAACACAGCCCAAGTAACGATAAGCTTGTCTATGAGCAACATTCTTTCCCCTTCCCTCTGCGCCCCAATATCTGCCCCACCCGCTCCCGGCTGATTCCGAACTTGCGGGCGATGAAAGCATCCGACACGCCCACCTTGCGTAACCGGGTCATCTGTCGCTTGCGTACAACGGCTGATTTTTCCATGGACGAATAGTAAAATAGTTCTTGACAGTTGTCAATTCTCTAGTTACTCTTCGCCTGTGCTTGGTGAAGGTAAGGGTTTCATCTGCTAAATGAACAGCCCTTAACCGTTTGTTCCGGCAAGTCTTCGTGGGTGGTGTAGCTGACAGGTTCCTCATTGGGAGAAGAATCCCTGTTAAGCGTACGTTCCCCCATTGCCGCACCAAGCCTCAACCAACGGAGGTAATGTGCGCACCAACACCGCAATCAAATTCACCGAAAAAACCCACGAAGGAGCTACCGCGTCCCGCATGAACGCGGAACAGGCTCTTCGCCGCAGCGTCATGTGCTGCATGCTGTGGGAAGACTCCTTCTACGAAGATGGACAGGAAATCGGCAAGCGTATTGCCGATCTGTGCCGCCAAGTTCCTTTTCCGAAGATCGCTCAAATCGCCCTAGAAGCTCGCGGCAAGGGGAATATGCGGCATGTGCCCCTCCTGCTGGTTCGGGAGGCTCTACGGACCCATAAGGGCCGTCAGATGGGCGATTTGATTGCCGAAGTTATCCAGCGCCCGGACGAACTCGGGGAACTCCTTTCACTTTACTGGAAGGAGAAGAAGGACGCGCCTTTGCCTGCGCAATTGAAGATTGGTCTTGCTCGCGCCCTGAAGAAATTCAACGAATATTCCCTTGCCAAGTACAACCGGGATGGAGCGGTAAAGCTTCGGGATGTGTTGTTTTTATCCCACGCAAAGCCCGCAAACGAGGAACAGGCGACATTGTTCAAGAAACTTGCAGAGAACACCTTGCAGACTCCCGACACCTGGGAGGTTGCGCTTTCTGGTGGCGCGGACAAAAAGGAGACTTTCGAGCGCCTGCTAGACGAAAAGAAGCTTGGCGCTTTGGCATTGCTTCGCAACCTGCGAAACATGATTGAATCCGGTGTTTCGGAGGATAAGATCCGCGAAGCTTTGGCGACTGTGAACGTGGAGCGCGTACTGCCTTTCCGGTTCATTTCCGCTGCTCGCCATGCGCCTCGCCTTGAAGACGCGCTGGAACAAACCATGTTCAAGTGCATGCAGGAACTGCCCAAGCTTCCGGGGAAAACCGCGCTTCTGGTGGATCACAGCGGCAGCATGAATAGTGGCGTAAGCGGCAGGAGCGAAATCACCCGTTTCGATGCTGCCTGCGGTCTTGCGATGATCCTGCGAGAAACGGCAGAAAAGGTGCGAGTTTTTGCTTTCAGCGAACAATGCGGAGAGCTTGCGCCCCGCAGGGGATTTGGACTCAAGCACCTTCTGGAACAATGCATGCCATTTGGCGGGACTCGCCTCGGGAATGCCATCCATGCCGTCTACTCTGTCTATCCAGGCTGCGAGCGCCTGATCGTCATTACCGACGAACAAAGCGCAGACCGGATCCCGAACCCCAAGGGGAAAGGCTACATCATCAATGTCGCAGCTTACGAGAACGGAGTCGGATACGGAGCATGGAACAAGATCGACGGATGGTCGGAATCGGTGGTGGAATATATCCGGCAATTAGAGCTTGACAACTGTCAATAGACGGGCTACTGTTCGTCCCGTACCACCCCTCATGCAACATAGACAGGAGAACGAAATGACCACTCAGCACACCCCGCAATGCGGTTGCGAAGGATACCCGGGCATCGCATTTGATTTTGAGAAAGCAAAGCAGGACCGCAACGAACTTCTTGTAGCCATCAAGGCTATGACTGCGGCCCTTACTCAACCGGTTCAATTCACCGGATCGGAAAATCCCATGGCCTGCTACCTGCTTCGCGCTGATGCTGCCGCAGCCGTTTCGATGGCGAATGCCGCTCTCGCCAAGGTGCAGCAATGAGGACGGAATACGGCTGCGTCGAAACCTTCCTCTGGGATGACATCGAGCTTCAGGTGACGTTCGATTTCACTCCCGGATCCCCCGCGATCACTGGCGGCCCTCCCGATGGCTGGGCTCCCGCAGACCCGAACGAGGTCGAGGTCCGGGAAGTGATGATCCGTCCCAAGGGATACACAGACTGGATGCCCACGGATATCAAGAAGTGGGATGACGATTCCATCGAACGAATGATCGAGGACATGGGACTATGAAAGTATTCAAGGCTATCAATGCGGTCCAGGCTGATATCGCCAAAATTGGCATCAGCAAGGCGCAAGAAAACAAGTTCGACAACTACAAGTTCCGGGGCATCGATGACGTGTACAACGCCCTGGCCCCGATCATTGCCAAGAATGGCCTGGTAATCCTGCCGGAATTATTCGGACAGGAGATCAGCGAACGGCAAACCGCGAAGGGCGGCGCGGTGTTCTATTGCCGAATCTCCATGCGGTATCACCTTCACTGCATCGAGGACGATTCTCATGCAGTCGTGACGGTCATGGGCGAGGCGATGGACCGGGGAGACAAGGCTATCAACAAGGCCATGTCCTCGGCCTACAAGAATTTCGCCTTCCAGACCTTCGTTATCCCGACCGAGGGAGACAACGACACGGAAAACCAGACGCACGAGGTTGTTCCGACGATTACCCCGGTCCGCGCCGCTGCCGCAGAAGTCCCTGCCGAGGAAATGGAGTTCCTGCGCGCCATGGCTGCCGATATCGTGGCTCTGTGCGAGGAAGGGAAGATCCAGGACGCTCTGAAGTTCATGGACGCACAGAACCTCGACTCCGACCAGAAAGTCGCTCTATGGGGCCTTCTAGGGCCTCACAGCAAGGTCCGCGCGGCACTCAAAGCAGCGAGGCAGGCTTGATTACCGAGGATTCCCTGGACAAGGTTCTGGAATGGCTAGCCAAGTCTGCCGTACCAGCGGCCAAGGCCAGGGCAGAGCGGGTCTACATCGAGGAATACCGCAAGACGCTGAAGGCTCTCCTGATGAAGAAATCCGCAGCTACCAGCGTCAACGCACAGGAAGTCGAGGCATACGCCCACCCGGATTACAAGATGCACCTGGAGGCGTTGCGGGAAGCGGTGGAAGCGGATGAGAAGTTCCGGTGGTTGATGGTGACGGCAGAGGCAAAGATCAGGGTCTGGCAGAGCCAGAATGCAAACGCTAGAGCAATGGAAAAGGTGACGTAATGGCAAGCAAATATCCCAATTCCGGGACACTTGGAAAGAATGACCGCAAGCAGAAGGATTCCGACCCTAACCTATCCGGCAAGTGCGAGGTAGCCGGGGTCGAATACTGGCTATCCGGTTGGACGAAAACGGGGAAGGACGGCAGCAAGTTCATCTCCCTGTCTTTCCGCCCGAAGGATGCATCAGCGAAGCCAGCAGCCCCGGCAAAAGCCGATTACGACGACTCGGACATCCCTTTCTGAGGACAACATGGACAAGTTCCCCGGCACCAACACAATGACGCTCTCGCATTCCGTGGTGGAAAGCATCCTCCTCGGAGCGATCATGGACATTCTCCCGGAAGGTACGCGGATCACCAACTTCCGCCATACCACCTATGATGGCATCTCCGTGAGCTTCACCACGGACCCGGAGCAGAAGAAGCTTGAGGTGGTGTCATGACCGCGCATGAACTGGAGCTTTTCTCTGCCATGGCCCAACGTCTCGCTCGGATGGAGCAGATGCTGGAGTTCATGGATAACCGCCTGCACGTCGTCCTGGCGCAGCAAAATAAGCAGATCCAGGCCGCCGCCCGCAGGCTAGAACCGGCAGACTGGCGATGAAAGAGGAAACCGGGATCATCACCATGGGCTTCATTGTCGGCTTAATTACCCTATGCATAGGGTTTGCGTGGGGTAACTGGGTCGGCAAGAACGATGGAATCGCTATCGTATTTGCCCATAATGAAAAGATGGCTGCCGAGTGCAGGGATAAGGGATCGGTAGCCTACATGGATCTTCAGGACGGAACGGTTTCCTGCTGGAAAGGACCAGGACGATGAAACGCGCTCTAGCTATGACACTTGCCCTCGCTTTTGGTTCTGCCCAGGCAGGACAGATCCTACTGTGCGCCAACAAGATGAATACCCTGATGGTGGCAACGGACGAAAAGGTCCCGGAATGCGCAGTCAATAGCCGTCTCTTTTATACAACCAGCAATGAGGGACAGGTATTGCGCGGGTGTTGGGATTTTGCCTATGGCAAGCTTCACGTTCGGTGGTCGGACGGCACCGAGTACATGTACAACGTGGAGGCCTGCAAATTAGGCGATGCAGGCGAAGAAATGATGCGCAAGTCCAAGGCGGACGGGCCGCAGACATGACCCCCGACCTGTTCGAGGTGCACCGCCCCCTGCGCTCCGCAGAATGAACCCGCAGCATATTGGAGGCCGTGAATGACAGTCGAGCGTCGGGAGGTCATCGGCAATGCGACGCTGTACCTGGGCGATTGCATGGAGATTCTGCCGATGCTTCCTAACGTGGATGCGGTGATTACTGATCCTCCATTTGGGGTCGGGAACTTTGTCCAGTCAACCGGCAGGTTGATGGGGCGCGGAGCGGCCAAAGGGAAGAAGGTTGAATGGAATGACCATCCCCCGCCGCCTGAGTTCTTCCGATTGATCCAGCAAATTTCCAAGCACCGGATCGTATGGGGAGCAAACTTCTTCAATTGCTTTGAGGATCGCGGGGGGGCAATTGTGTGGGACAAGGCTCAATCAATGCCGAATTTCAGCAAGGCGGACATTGCCAGCTGCACGCACTTCCAGAAAACAGAGATTGTCAGGATTCCGTGGACGAACTTCACAGTAACCCATCAAGCGGAGTCCGATCATCCGTGCGAAAGACCTGTTGCCCTATACGAATGGTGCGTCAAGTATTTGCCGGAGTCGCAAACGATCCTCGATCCGTACATGGGTAGCGGGTCGGTGGGAGTCGCCTGCATGAACCTTGGCCGCAAATTCATCGGTATCGAAATCGAGCCGAAGTATTTTGACATCGCTTACGAACGGATCGAGCGCGCGCAACGCCAGCAAAGGATGTTCGCATGACAGTCGAGCATGGGGGTAGCGCGAGCAATTGGTATATGTACTGCGAGAAGTGTCAGGAGCCGATCCCCGGTAGGCAATGGACAGAGCATGCGTGGCTGCACATGCCTTCCGCGCTCACCGAGGACCGAATCCGCCAGATCATCCGCGAAGAGATCGCAAGGAGTAAGGAATGAGGCGTGCGTGGCGCGTCTGCGAGATCCATGAGGAGCAAGGAATGAACCTAGAAGAGATTGTGCCGCTGCCGGAAGGCTGGATGCTGGATGCAGGCGTAAACAAGTTGGTCTGCGACATCCGCCGCGCTGCGTTCGTGGCCGGGATGCGTGAGGCGGCTAAGGTGTGCGAGGCACAGAACGAGCAAACGGCTGGCAATGAAAGCATCGCCGCTGCGTTCGCTCGCGGGTGGGTGGATCAGTGCGCCGCCGCGATCATCCGCCGCGCAGAGGAAATCGCAGGAAAGGAGCCGCAATGAACGAAGCTCGGAGGTTGCTGGAAGCATGGTGCGTGGCGGCAGAAGAGTCCACGCATGAAACGTGGGGCACCAACTGGAAGGCCATGATTGAAGGCACGAGGAAGTTTCTCTCCACCCCGGAGGAAGCGCCTGCGGAGTTGCCGAACACCATCGGGATCGACGAGTTTGTGGCAGAACTTGAGAAGGACCCGGCGATGAGAGAGCATATTGCGCAGGCACGCACGAGGATACGAGCAATGATGGCCGAGGAAGCGCCTGCGGTGCAGGGGGAGGCGGTTGGGATCTGCTGCTATGGCGGGATGAAGCCGAAGTCTGCCTGTGCTTCGTGCGCTGCTTGGAGAGAAGTCCGAGAACTCAGCGTCCCTCCCCCACCCGCAGCGCAGGGGGAGGCGGTTTGGAAGCGGTGCCAAGCAGGAATAATGAGCGGGTGCCACATTCTCACCTGTTCGTGCCCGGTCATTCCACCCAACTCGCAATCTGCAATCGGAGAATCGGTTGCGTTCATGGCTACGGCAGGAGTCGCTCCGTTCTCAGGATGCGCCGGTGTTGTCCCCGCAGCGCAGCCCGAGGCGAAGGCTGCTCCGGTGGCGAAGTTAATCGCCGCTTGCGAACGCCTTTCTTCTGAAGCCGAGGAGTACGACTTCCCCGACGGCATGGGGCGAGGTGCGCCGCAGGACTACTGGGATGAATTTGAGGAAGCGCTTGAAGCCGTCAAAGAAGCCCACCCCTCCCCCGAGGCGGAGCGGATTGAGGAGTTGGAGAAGAAGTTCAACTTTTCCCGATGGTTGGAGCGCACCGAAGCCGCAGAATCCCGCTGCCGTGAGCTAGAGGCCGAGCGGGACAGGCTTCGATATGCGCTGGAAATCGTAGCCGGACTACGACAACCAGCAGACAACCTAATGAGCAACGCGGACATCGCCCGCGCCGCCCTTGCCGCGAAGGAGACGCCGAAGTGAGCGAATACGGAAAGTGCGACCTCTGCGGCGAGCCGATGCCGCTCGGGGAGGAAATGTTCAAGTTCCACGGCTACAGCGGGCCGTGCCCGAAGCCACCGCTCAAAACAGCATCCATGATGAGCGGACGCGAGTTGGTGGAAGCGAACTACGCGCGCCTAGAGCAAGAGAATGCCTCCCTCCGCTCCCGCATCGCCTCTCTCGAGCTCGCGCAAGAGCAGCATAACGCGGTGCTACAGGCGAAGGCAGTCGAATACGAGAAGGCGATGGCGAGGAAGCTGGTTGACGATATCCACATCTTCGCGTCGCGGCTATCCGGAGCTTTGGTTGATATTGGAACCTGTCCTGTGCCGCAAGTCCACGAGCTAGAGGCCGCAATCGAGGAAGTTGTCGGCGCACTGAAGAGCAAGGAGGGATCGTAATGCAGATGACCTATGACGAGTTCCAGCAAGAAATCGTGTGGGCACATAACGACGGCCTCGAAGCCGCCGCTCGCCTCATCGAGCAGACCGAAAAGGACATCGGCAGCACGCGGGATGAGTTCGCTAAGGCGATCAGGGAGTTGAAGTCCTGAGCCGCTTATGCAGCAAAATCGCCCCTATACTCCCCATCCACGCCCCGGTTCCTATCGCCGCCCATATCTTCCAGTTAGCGGTAGGGGCACGGGACCATAGGTATAGCTCGAAAGCTGCCAGACCGTAGGATGCCGGGGGAATCCAGCGGAATCGCTCATAGGTCACTGATTGCTGCTGGAAACTTTTGAGGAACACCAAGCCGACCGAGGCTCCCCATGCCAGAAAGTAGATCATCACGGCATATCCGGCCAATGCCTATTGGTTTTTTTCCTGTTTTCTTTCCGTGGAATGGCACGAAGGTTTCCGTGCCAATGAAGACCGCAGACCTTATCGCTAATCAATGGGACGATATGATCTACCTCATGCTGTACCCCAGTTTCCTTGGTTAGCCTGTCCGCCAAAGCGTAAACCTCTATCTCTTTCTGCTTGTCGAACCAAATTGGAATGGCTTTTCTTTTCTGGGCTTGATATCTGCGAACTCTAGCTCTTTACATATCGGCTGGCTCATCCTGTGGAACTCCCGGTTGTGGTGGCTGTCCTCCGACTTTCCCAGCGTCCCCTTAACAAGCTGGCGGATATGGATCATTTCATGGGCCATAGTCCTATCCAGCGTTGCAAGCGTCCATGATCTAGGCTTGGAAAACTCGATGGTCAGCGGTTTGTCGGAAGCCCTAGCGATGAAGTCCACGGACTCGACCATGGTGAACTTGATATTGGAGCCCGGCGGGAGATCCCACCTGTTAAATGGCTTGAACATCCTTAGCCGGTCATACGTAGCGCGCAAAATACCGGCAGTCAGATGCACGGCTAGCTCTCCGAATATGGCGGGGTCTCCACGGTGAACCGGACGCGCACCCGGACCTTCGCATCCATCTTCATGATCGGATCCTTAACCACCATTTCCCGGTAAAGGTCAATCCTGCGATCATATGTGAAAGGCCCTTTCCCTACAATACGGGATGACCTCTTGACGATCTCGGCAGCCGCGCTTTCCGCAAGCTGCCGGGCCGTCATCATCCATAAATCAGGCGCAATCGCCTTTTTGTCCACTCACTTGATACCGAACCAGTAAGCCGCAAAAAGAGCCGCCCCACCAAGCGCCACGCCAACAGCAATCTTGATGGTATCCGAGGCATGACTAGCCGCCGCTTGCCCCGCAATGCTCACGGGGACCGGCTTGGTGACGGCAGGCTTTGCCGGAGCGACCGCCTTGGGGGCTTCCTTGGGCTGCTCTGCGGGATGTTCAACGATCTTGGGCTGTTCAACGGGTTGTGCAACGGGCGGGGGCTTGGTGGAATCAACATGGGCCTGTAGATCCGATGCGGCCTTCTTGGCGGCGTCTACATGCGCCTGGACGGCTTCCGTGCTTACCGGCTTGGAATCGTGCCTTGCCTCATCCGCATGGTCGGCAATCGCCTTCCCGGCGTTCTCGATGATCTGCGCATGGGCCTTAACAACGTCATTGTTTGCATCCATTAGTGGCTCTCCTGTGGGTGTTCCAGTTCGAGAAGGGCATTATCCAGTCGCATCTTATCCGCTTCAATTGCTGCGTCAGTATGTCCCGGACTGATGGTATTTAACGCCCGACCAAGGAGAGCTAAAGCCGTCGTCCTCTCCCCACGAAGCAGGGCTAACCCCGCTTGGCTAGATACCGTCATGGGGATGGCGCGCCGCCAAAATAGTAAGAGATCTAGACAGTAGTCCAATGCGATAGCGAACCCATGAACAAATCCAGTATTAAAACTCATGATGCAGCCCTTAAGGAAGCCCTATATTTTATCTGCCTGTATCTTTGGCATGTTTTGCATCTTTTTGTACCGCCAGTCCATACTCCTTTATTACTATCAGTGTATTCATGTCCGTTTGGACAATGCGTTCTATACGTAGCGCGGATCCTTGAAGATTGTGAAGATAACCCCCTTCGAAGATTCTCCGCAGGCTCAACAGGCTCAAGATGTTCTGGATTGAAACAGGCCCTATTTCTACATAGATGGTCTATATGCTTTCCATGTGGAATTTCTCCAACTAAAAGTTCATATGAAATCCTATGCTGATAAGAGCCATTTCTAGATACATACCCATCTTCACGAGGTTTGCGATGATTTATCCAACATCCATTTTCTGTGATAATTTTTCCTAGCAATAAATGTCTAATCCTAGTTTCTTTTTTCCATGGTCTCGGCGGGCGATTACCATTCATTTCTTCACTCCGAAGGCTTCTTCGTAGTATCGGACGGAATCTCCAAGCCTTTCAACCTCTGCGCTGCATCGTCCACCAAAGTCTGCCATTCTTTGCTCCACGTCCCCGAGGGTTGCGGCGGAGGATTCACAGACTGGACAACTGGCGGCTTCGGGCAGTCTTGTAAGGTAATTTGAGAGGGTGCTGTTTGCGTTGCGCAACCTGGCATTAGCGGCAGCAAGATCGAAAGCAGCACGATCACGAGCCATTCTTGCGTCGTCAGCGGCCCGGTTCGCCGCATCCACCAGCCCTTGAAGTCTGACCTGTTCATTTCTCGCTCCCTCTAGGAATGTTGATCGCTCTTTAGCCGCAGCCGCTTCCGCCTTTGCCGATGCTTCCTTAAGAGCGGCAACCCGAGGAATAGCGTAGGCCCAATAACACCCAGCAGCGCCGATAAGAGCAACAGCCACATATTTGCCGATGACCCAGTAGATGTTCAATGGTCCTCCCGGAATAATCCGTCGCGTATCCTTTGGGCTACTCCCAAAGCCGCGACAAGCGCACCAGTGCCGATCCCAAGAGCCTGAAGATCGAGAGAATGACCGCGATAAAAGTAATCCCAACCAGAAGTAACAAGACCAAGCAAAGCAGCGCCAGTCGCGGATAATTCAGGGATGCTGAACGCTCCGTCCTTATCGGTGAAGGTCGCACGTAACGTATCCTTTATTGCCATAGCGTTCCTCGCAAGGAATATGTTACTGCCACTCGCCCGTAAGGATCTGCGTCGCCAGCCGGATCGCCCTTTGTCCCACCTGGGATGCCCATAGCGATTTTAACAGCCCGTCGTGGGCGCCCTTCCAATCCCCTGATGAGAGGCAGGCAATCGTATTGTGGAACTCCGCGAAGTTGCCGATCCCCATATTAAATACGATATTGGTTACCGCTGCCTGACGAACCGGGTCCAGCTTGTCATGCCAGGGATACCGCAGGCACCCGGCTTGAGCAATGGCGATATCTGCGTCGAGGATTTGGTTTACCTGATCGTCCGTCAGGTGCGCGGCAATCATCCATTGTTCGTTGGATTGGATCAGGTGGCCTACGCCGGTAGTCCAGTTGCCGAGCGTGTCCTTGTAGGCGTCATACCGCACGCCCTCGTCCCGGCGAAGCTGGTCTTCGAGGTTCATTTGTAGAACTGCTCTAAGAGATGCTTGGCCCCAGCCCCGCCAGCACCAGCAGCCAGGCCAATGACGGACAGGACCTTCCAGCCAAGTTTTACGTTCGTTTCCATGGACTCGACCTTTTTCTCAACCTCGTCCACCTTCTCCGACATGGACTCGAAGCGTCGTTCGATGCGATCAACGGACTCTTTGATACCGACAAGCTGGCCCCTGACCTCGCCAACAATGAAATCCGATGAATCGCTCATGTCTATTCCTCTGGAACAAATTCCTGTTTGATGGGAATTGTCAATGGAATGACAATCCCGTTTTCCTCGATAGCTACAGCAAAGCCGTTTTCATAAATAATCATGTTTCCCCTCTCCGTTATTGATTAACGATCATTGTCGTTCTTATCGTAGAGGCGGCTGCTCCAGCGGAAGCCACAATTTGCACATCAACCACCTGTTGCGCGGCAACAAATATCACGCCAATGACTTGCGTGGAAAAAGAAGACGCCCCAGAAATCGTGGCGACCATTCCGGTACTAACGCCATTGACTCGAACGGTTGCAGTAAAACTTTGTCCCGCTCCTGGAGCAGCAGAACATTGCACGATCATTTGTGTTACATATCCACCGAGAATACATGGAACTTGCGCTGAGGCTTCGGTAGAATTTCCTGGCCCGTTTCCGATATATGCCGTAGATCCAGCGGTAATAGAATATGATCCGCTTACAGTAAGGTCTGTTCCGCTTGACCTAATAGCGGAAGTTGATCCGACAAGGACAAACGGAGGAGATCCAACAAAAGATCCCTCGGTTAAAAACCCATTAAACGCATTATTGTTTGATGTCCCAGTTTCTTTAATTGCGTTTTGAGTTACTGATGGGGTGGCAGTAAAAGTGGAATTTACAAACCTGTTGCCAACTGAATTGGTCAACAAAAGATCAGAATATGTAGCTGGAGCATAAGTAAACATGCACCCGGAGAAACTACAGTTCGTCGCTCCGTTAAGTTGAACGGAATCTTGCGTTCCATTTTCAAATCTGCAATCTATAAACCAGTGCGCTGAAGAATTTGCCCCCACATAACATGCGTTCAGTGAGTGCCCGTAGGGGTGGGAATTTGATACGTGGCAATGGGCCGATCCGGCATCAAAATAAATTCCATATTTGCATCCGAATTGACCATTCCCCTTGACCCTGTCAAACACACTATCTGAACAAGTTGGTCCAGCATAAATTACTCTATTGCCAGTAGTAGAGTTGTAATAAATATTGCTACAAAGAATGTCGTGCGTATAAACAGATCCGTTTCCGATAATATGAATGCCATCCCCGTTTGTGCAAAGATTAGTCAATAGCAGGTCACGGAATTGCGTTGAACTTGCATATTGTGTATTTATTAGGTTGCCAGTGCCGATTATCGAGCCACCATCAAACCCAAGATTGTCAACGACTCCGTTATATACTGTAACGATAGAACTAGGTGTCTGCGCCCCAAATGTTAGAAGATCGAAAGACGATCCGCTCATCTGCAATCTTGCCCCCCATGATCCAGTGAGTCTCCATTGGAAAGCGTTGATGCTGATCACAAGAGAAGATGTTATCTTGTAAGTTCCTGGGGGAAAATAAAGCGTCCACCCCCCAAGGGGATATGAAAACAGGGTAAATGAATTTATTGCAGCCTGTACTGCCGACGTTACGTCTTGAGTCAACGTTCGCGCCTGAACATCTGATATTTGTGCTGGAGTAAACCAATCAAAAACAGAAACCCATCCATGGGAGAGTTCCGCCGCAACCGTAGTCGCAACCGCTCCCGTGCCAGGAGGGGTGTAGGGGATGGTGGAGGCGGTGAGTCCTGCGGCAACAGGGTCGCTCAATCCGGGAACGTTATCCCACGACGCTCCAGGGATGGGATTGGATAGCGCATCCATCAATACGAGCTTGTAGGATGAGCCAGCAGTCCACCAAACCTCGTTAGGAAGCCTTCCAGTGGAATCCAGCGTCAGCGGATTGGAATTGGCTACAGATCCTGCTGATGTCGTCCATGTGGTAACTGGCGTTGAAGTTCCAGCCGCATAGATCGCCAGCAGGCCGCCAGCAAGCGGGACGTTGGAGGCAGAGTTGGCGGTATTGCCACCAAAGAATTGATGCTCAACGAGAGGGGCTAGGACGAGGGACATTTAGTTGCCAATTGCGAAGAAACCCACCGTCCGGGTCGCGGCGTTCGATGCCCAGCAGGTAAATTGTGTTGTGGTCAATGAACCGACCTCGAATACTTCATTCGTTCCCGGAATGCCGGTGTTTGTAGCGGTTACATAAACGTGCCAACATGCGGTCGGAAAGGACGTTGGAAACGTGATTGTAGATCCTGAGTTGTTCGTCGCCGTTCCAGATCCCCATTGGAACATCAATCCTCCTGGCAGCGTCACATATCCCGACGTGGTTCCAGTAGGAATAAACTGCGAGATATTTACAACCTGCGTCCCAGTTGCTCCGTTGGCAGCGGTTACCGCCCCGGTAAATGTTCCTGTAGTTCCAGACACAGGACCGCTGACTGCGGCAGATGTGGCAAGAAGCGCCGCCGTGGAAACCTGCGTAGCTGCGCTGATAATTGGAATTGAAGCGGAAGGCGCTGAAATGCTTCCGGCAGATACAATTATTCCTCCGCTGAAAGTAGCGCCACCAGGCCCTACTGTTACTCCATTAGCAGTAAGGTTCCTTAATGTTAGGTCGTTCTGCCAATACATCGGAACACTGACGCCAATGCCAGTAGTTCCAAGCAATCCAACGTTGACAGCAGTAAGCCCGCTATCAAGCGCCTGCCCCACATCCATATCGAGAACAACCGTAGTGGCTGTTCCAAACGTGCTGCTTACCACCGTTCCGTATACAGTCCCGGCAGTAACCGTCGCCTGGATCCTGCGACCTTGCTTGAATGTGGATGTAGAATTTCCAGTGGTAGAGAATTGCGATGCGCCTCCGTAAGTCGGAACGGAGCCGCTAGCAATCCATTCTGCTGAAGCAACAGTTTGAATATCATTGACACCAACCAGATTGTCACTGGTCGAAATGACGTTCCCACTCGCATCCTTGAGCGTAAACTTGTATCCCTGCCCAGCCGGGAACCAGATTTCACCTGGAACCCGACCGGTAGAATCCAGGGTGATGACGGTTCCCCAGCCGGTGACTCCTAGGTTATCCTTGTAGGTCTGAAGCGGCGTTGAGGATCCAGCAGCAAAGGTGCTAATCGTGCCGCCAGCAAGGGGAACGTTCGAAGCAGATCCAGCGGTATTGCCGCCAAAGATGCTGAAGAAATTAGCAATGGGAGCGAGGTTGTAGGCGCTCATTGCTTCATCTTCAAGGCTTCGGCAAGATTAAGGGATTTCTTTGCCTGCCTATTGACTTGTATTTTCTCTATCGCCTTGCGAGCCCATGTTCCAACGGGAACGCCGCCAGCGAAGACGTTTGCTGCCCCTTCCGCGCTGTTTTTGGCATTTTCGGCAAGGTGGCCGACAAGTGTATTTGAGTTATTCACGAACGAACCTCTAGGCTGCGCCTGCGTGTAGCGGGAGACATTCGCCAGCGATTCAACATGCTGCGCCGTCTGCGGATCAAATATTTGCGTCAGCTTCGGTGCAAGCCCATTCTGTCCGTAGATAGCTCTATTGAATCCCGCTTGCGAGAAGTTCCCTTGTCCATTTAGAACGCCAGCGCGTTGTGATAGGTAATCCATGGCTCCAGCCGCCATATGTTGCTGTCCCAGGGAATCAAGATTTGCGCGCATCGCGGCAACATCGCTACGGCTCCCGCCGATGACGAATTTCTGCACAAACTTGTCAGGGTCCACGGTGCCGTTTACCGCTGCGTCATATGCAGGATCCGCCCGCATGGCGTCAAAGCGAGCCTTGGCTGCGCTCCGCGCCTGGTCTGCCAGAGCCTTTAGTTCCGCCGTGCCCCCGGTCATTGGAAGGCTTTCTAGTGAGTCTCGGACGGTGCCTATCGCCATGGAAGCATTACCGTCACCGGCGCGATTAGCTTTTCGCTGCGCAGCGGCCAGGTCTGTGCGCAAAGTCTCGAATTGTTCGAAGGTCATATTCTCAGAGGACTTAACGTCGTCCATTACCCCGCGAATCTCTGGCGGGACATAGCGAGTTTTCATGTTCTTTGCTAGGGCTGCGTCGGCAGCAGAAACGAAGTCCGTTCCGGCAACTGGCATCGCCCCGCCATTGGCATCTTCAAGCGCCTTGTATTTAGCGCGGATATCCGCTGCAATGGGGGCATCTTTGCGCAGGTAGGAGTCGATAATCCCCTGCCCTACATCGGGGGCTGAAGTAGCCGTTACGCCTTCTGCGGCGTTATTCCTGATCGCGCCTAAGTTCTGGACAAGTTGCGTATTCTGGTCATTGAACCGTTCCGCCATTCCGGGGATCGCGCCGCGAGTGTTTAACTCATGCGACATGAGGCGAACGTCCTGCGTCGCCTGCCCCGTAGTCAACTTGATGGGAACCGGAAGAGAATCTGCCTCGGTGATGCGACCTAGAGCAGCGGGATTCTGGATGCCACCAGATTGCGCAACCTGCGCTACTGCGGCTTGCGTTTCAGGAGTCGTTTGTGCCAGGGAAGGGGCTGGTGTAACTCGTCCCCCCATGTCAGGCCCGTTTGGTACAGGCCGTGCGACTTCTGGAGCAGGATTAGATACTCCCGGTCGCTCAATTGGCGCAGTCCCTTCGGTTGGTTTCCTTGCGCCCAGCGCAACACCAAGGGCAGAAGGAGCGGCGGATAACAAAGCGCCAGCAAGAGGGCCAGCGCGCTCGTTGCCCCATTCGCCCAAGACTTCGCCAGGATGGGTAACAATCGGAGCTTCGCTAGGAAACGCGGATTTCTCAACATTCGTAGCGGCCTCAAGAGCGCGATTAGGAAGAGCAGCGCCAGCCGCTCCAACATCGGTGCGTGGGACATAGGTGAGCGCATTTCTTACGTCCTCTGATGTTTTTGCCGCCCAATCAGGATGCCATTCTCCGGTGCGAACTCTTTGGATAGCAAGATCGGCAGCGCCACTAATGCCTCCTGCGATTGTTCCATAAAGGCCGGTTGCATAATTCGCAGCGCCTTCCGCAAGCCCTGTAAATCCTCTCGCTGCCCGCCCTTCGATTGTATTGGAATTGAACCAGGAGGGACTTGCATTATTTGTTACAGGCGATTCAGGTGTAGGCTTTGCAACGCTTCCAGCCGCCAAAACATCCGCCAGCCCATCTTGCGGCGGCGAAGGCGGCGCGCCCTTTAGGGCCGTACTTCCAGCGGCTAGAACGTCATCCAGTCCGCTCATTGTGCAGCGCCATTCGTAATCAGGTTATGCAGCACCGCAGCATGTTGCATGATCTGCGGAAAGTCCGACCTGCGCTCGATTGCAGCCTTTTCTGCTGCGTCTCCATTGCGGATTGCGTTCTGATAGCGGAAAACGTTCGGATCAAAGTTTTGCGACCATTCATTGCGAAATTGCCGAATGGCATAGACAGATCCGCCCTTTTTGATTGCCGCCTCCATCCCTTGATTGTAAAGAGGAATTGCCGTAGAGAAGGCATCATTTGTCTTTACGATGCCTTTTAGAGCCTCGGTCGGGATCGAGATATTCCCAGTTACAGCGCCAGCCTCCTGCCCCCCAGCATCAGTATGGCGAACCCCCATGGTTTGCTCTGCCGCGATCTGGTTCTGAGCTAGATAATGCTGCATCGTGGCAAGATTCTTGCCCTCGTCATTGCTCCATTCAAGACCAAGCGAACCAAAGACCTTTTTGGCCGTTTCCGCTCCCTGCCCCGTAGTGGTGCCGGAATTGAGAAGCCCGAGAATCTGCTTGTTATTGAAAGATGCCGTGCGCGCTGGCTGCACCGCAGCATTTGATTGCTCCCGGATTGATTGAAACTGTTGCCCAGAAGCAACAGATTCCCCGGGAGGAATAGCTTGGAATCCTGTGTTTGGCCTCCCGGTGCCGTTTCCTTGTCCTCCGGCTGCTGCGCGAGAGGAAACAATGTTCCCATTGTCATCAAGGTGAGCAATGACTGTCTGCCCAGACACGGGGTCAGTTACAAGTTTCTCGCGCTCTCCCGGAGTAATCGTGTTCGTAATCGGGACGCCGAGCTTTGTGCCTGGCGCAGTCCCATTGATATTCCCGGGCGTTGCGACAAATTGCGTTTGCCCTCCGCTATTGACTGGCGTAGCGCCAGCATTCTGCGCCGCTTGCTGCTCTGCCAGGGTCTTAGAGCGTAGCGAAATATGAGAAAGAGCGCCGCGCAATTGCTCCTCGTTCATGCCGGGAACCCTTGCGAGGAACTGATCGATCACGCCAGCAGACTGCGGGTTTGCTTTCTTGTAATCCGTCATCGTATCGATTACTTCAGACGCAGTTACTCCCGGATGATTGACGGATGTGGCTACATCGCTCATTGCATTGAGCCGGTCGCCACCGAGCGCAATCAGCGTGCCATTGGTATTCGCCGCCCCGTTGTTGACCGTATTCAAGTTCTGCGCATATTGGGCATAGGTCTGCGGAGCGGCCTGCATGAGCTTTGGCATGACCTTGGACATATCCACGATGCCATCC
>Ga0209067_10000226_pt1 | contig 39341 bp, 52 predicted proteins | sample ColStrG_CSR_2013_FD_187199 | JGI IMG/M metagenome (GOLD analysis project Ga0209067, IMG submission 187199) | Freshwater sediment microbial communities in response to fracking from Pennsylvania, USA - Cold Stream Run_MetaG_CSR_2013 (SPAdes)... | ecosystem: Environmental > Aquatic > Freshwater >... | reverse complement strand
GGTGCACATTTTTGGCCCATGAACGCCAATCCGCCAATTACACCTCTCAACCCGGCAAATCAGCTATAAACCGCATCAATTCAGCTCTGTTTTGATTTAGTGGCCCTTAATCCCTTCCTTGCCCTCTCAACACCTCGCCAAATCGGTTTCTAGGGGCTATGACCATGCAAGAGCTTGATAGCCGCTACCCATATAGCCAAATCACCTATAGCCCGCTATGCGAGCTTCTAAAGCGATTTTAAACGGCGCAGCGATGGGCAAGGTTTTGATGGTTATATATATACCCCTTTAGGGGTTATATATAAACTCATCAAACCGCTCTGCCTTTTAGGGTTTGCTTTCTTGTTTTAAGTATTCACAAAGATTAACCAAATAGTAAAAACACATATCCAAAGAATAGCCGCTAACCAATACGTTAAATACTTAAAGTAAAGCCAAAGTAGAAAAATACGGCACCTTGAGTGCCGAAATGCTGTCTATACGTTACTTGCAGCTATACTTGATAAGCACGCCGCAAAAATAATTTGGTTTTAGCGAAAATAACGATTGACATTCTTAGCTGAACGGCTAAAAAGGATACGTCAACACGGCGATTGTGCCGGACGATTAAAGGAGCCATAAAATGTCAAAAGCTATAAAGGTTGTTCGCTTCATTGATGGTGGCGAGGTGTATATCGACGCCGCGCATTGGAACCGCGCCAAAGCAGAGGGCCGCGTTGAAGTGCTGAACGGCAAGCAGGCCGAAAAGGCTTTGAAAGATTATCGCCGCGCCAAACTTCTCAAAATCATCAAGCCCAAATCAACCTTAACGGCGGTTTGCACCTACTCTAACCGCTCTGGTCTTACCGTGCACCGCTACCGCGTGTTCATGGCGCTAGCGACCAAAACCGGCCCCTACATTCGTGAATTAACGACCGAAATAGCGGAGCTTTGCGGGTTTCGCTTGAAGGATGGAGAAATTGTCATGGGCGGTTGCGGCTATTCCAAGCCCTTCCAAATTGGTTACGAGCTGGGGCGCTGCCTTTGGCCGGACGGAACACCTGAACCGCATGGCACCCGCAACGGCGTGCCGGATAGCGATGGAGGTTATGCCATCCGCTGCCGATGCGATTGACGTTTCGACTTTGTGGCGACTAACCGCGCCACAATCCGAAGCGCCAATGCTTCAAACATAAAGAGGTGTAACATGATTGATCTGATTGATACCGACTTCGACGATCTGGACAACGCGGCGCTCGACGCTATCGTAGAACTTGTGAAGGGTTAAGGCCATGTTGATAAGAGAAGAATACGTGAACGCCACCGAAGGCCACAGGTTTGGTGACAGTGGCGAGCCTTATGCGACTTTCACCGACGACATAGGGAAGCTGTTCCGCTCATTGCAGCGTGAAAATGGGCGCTGTGTGTCGAAGGTTTATATCGATACAAAAAGCGCCGGAACGGTGCAAGTCGGATGGGTTTTCCAGAAACGGGAGGCCTATGAGCGGTGCAGAGGCAAGCAAGCATATTACATTCGTGAAACCTGGGTGACGCTCTATGACGAATGCGAGCCGGACGATCCGCTGGCCTGCGTCACGCAGCACAAGAGCGGCGCGATAACCCGCCGCCCGTTCAAAGTGCGATACTTTTGACGTTTCGTCATTGCTGCACCGCCAAAGTGCAGCAACCCGAAGTGCCAATGCTTCAACCATAAAGAGGTGCCACATGACCAAACTTTTGACGACGGACGAATGCCTTGACGTGCTGGCAAAAATCGCGCCGGATTATGCAATGCGTGCCGCTCGATTGCACGAAACCTTCACAACCATGCTGGCGGCACGCATTGCATCGACACTAAACGTCGTGTGTGGAGAAGCGCACCAAGAGGGCGTAGACTTCGCGGGATGCTGCGTCCCTTTTTACGCCGCCTTTGAGGGCCAGACGTGCCCTGCCGAGCTGGAAAATTATGATCCAACAGAAGCATTGGAGTTTAAGCCATGAAGATCGCCAGATGCAAACATTGCGGATCATCAGACGTCACACAAGACGCGCTGGCCGCATGGGAGGAAGATGCACAGCAGTGGCGTGTGACGTCTGTTTTGGATAATTCAGATTGCAATGCTTGCGGGGGGGAGGATTGCGTTGAGCTGGTAACGCCAGAGCATTTTGAGGTGCAGCAGCTCATAGGTCAAGAGTGGACAAACGCCTGGTTGGCCGATGACGTGTCGCTGCCGACGGCGCACCCGACACCAAAGCGCTCGACAGATACATGAAAAAATGGAGCGCCGAAGGCCTGCCAAGCGTTGAGGATGCAAAGGGTGATCCGTGGTTCGTGTCTATGCACGACGGCAAGGTGAGCGCTGAAGCCATGCAGGCGTGGGTAAAAGACCGTTACGTGTTTCGCGGCCTGTATGCGCTGGCTTGGCGATGGGCAGGCGCAACGGATCAAAACGTCGCCTTCAACATGCACAGCGCTGATAAAAATGGCGGCGCGCTTTCCAAATTCGAGCTTGGCCGCATCCGGCGCTACGTCAAGGCCTGCCTCGGCTATTGATGCTTGGCATTTGCGGCGAATAATCGCGCCGCAACTCCAAACACCAAAGGAGCCTGATATGAGAGCCGCTGTTTTACTTTGCGTCGCCGGTGCGACGGCGATTATGATCGCACTGGTAGGGTTGGCGCTCGATCAAGACAAGGCGCTCCAGCAGTGCCGCAAAACCCACTCGCACAATGTCTGCTTTCAGGAACTTTACCGCTAGGAGCCAAAATGGACTATTTTCTTAAACAGTTAGAGCGCGCCGGTATCAACCGGCTTGTCTATTCTCTGCGGCCTTGGCAAGCTGGCCTCTTGGCGGCGCTGGCCCTTTTGGTGCAGCAGCTCATCGGGAGATAGCTATGACGATTGACGTCTTGGGCGATGACGAAATCCGTTTCGAGGGGCGCTACATCGGGCGCATCAACTTCACTTGCGGCCAAGTGCTGCGCGATGAATTTGTGGCGGTTCTGGAGGAGCCGGATTACGAGGCCGAGCTTAACGCGGTTGAGGCGGCGCACGCCGACGAAATCCAGAAGCTCAATGAGGCGCATGAAGTGAAAGTTGAACTTTTGGAGGCCGAGCTTAACGCGGTTGAGGCGGCGCACGCCGACGAAATCCAGAAGCTCAATGAGGCGCATGAAGTGAAAGTTGAACTTTTGGAGGCCGAGCTGCGCGCCGCCGATGACGAAGCGCTGGATCTTCGCAATGAGCTTTTTAGCTTGCGCGCCGCGCTGGAAGCGCATATATTAGCGGATTAGCTAAAACAGGAGTAGCGAGTTATGGTTATCCCACGAAACGAAGCGCTGGCGACCGCTGTTGCCAGTTTGCGCGACGATCCGACGTTCAAGCTCATGTCAAAAACCGAGCAAACCCAGGAAGCCATCTCGGCGCTGGAGCGTGCGGGCTTTGACGTCTCGGAGGACTTCGACGCCATAGAGGAAGCGGTGACAGTGGCCGCCATGTCGCCGTCGCCGGTGTATCAGCCGCAGGGCGTGAGGGCGCATGTCAAAAAGCAAAACCCTGCGGTGCAAGACATTCCGCAAGTGCCGGAAGCCGATGACGACTATACGCCTCCGGCATTTTTGACGAAAGGCCAGAACGCCTTAAAGGCGCATCCCGCCGCGCCGGTGCCGGACTTTAACCCCGTCGCCGTCGTCGGGCGTCCGCCCAAGCCGAAACCCGCGCCGACCGTGGGGCCGAAGGTTTACCCGCAGGGACTGGTGGCAGAGTTCAAGGCGGCCACCGGCTCGACGGATCCCGTCATCGCGTCACTGGTCAAAGAGCCGCGCAGCACTGTGCAGGCATGGGTTGTTGGGCGCACGCCGGAGCGGTTGAAGCCGGAAGGCTATAGGGCGATGGTTGAAGCCTTGGATCGGCAAGCTGCGATGATCGCAGCGCTGCGTGAGAAAATGCGATAGGAGCAACCCATGAAGATGGCGCAGGGATATAGCGAGTGGCTGCGAAGCACCAAACCCCTCAGACCAGGGCCATATATCGCCCGTTCGGCTTCCGACAAAACCCCCGATTGGCCGTTTTGGTATGTCGCGGGGCCGGACGGACGAACAAATTACATGACGGGACTAGGCGGCAGACCGAGCATAGGTGTTTTCACGACTAAACAGTGCGCGCAGGCGTTGGCCGCCGCATGGAGCGATCAATGACACAAGATACTTTGTTGCAGGTGTGCGTCGTGGGGCAGGCGCTTATGCTGACCATTGTTATAGGACTAACCATTTACGAAAAATGGTTTCGATAGCTATTGACGTGAGGCGGAACTTTGTGCATAACAAGTTATACAGGAGTTTCGCCTATGTCGTCCTCATCTTTAGTCAACGATTTGAACGCCGCAGTGGCCTATCTGCAAAATGCGTTCAGCAAGCATAATCTGACACCTCCGACGGTGATCGAGCTTGGCTCTCATGGCGATGCGGCGGTGATCTTGTCGGCGTTTCATCGGGACGTGGGTTTAACCCTCCCGCAGCCGCACATGATAGAAGGCCATCCCCGCATGGTGTTCAAGCTGCGCGATATTGAGTTTCGCTATCCGGCGATGCGTCGCGCCTTGCGAAGCGGCGGATGGGAGTATGTGTGATGCGCGTCTTAGTGGGATGCGAATTTTCAGGAACGGTGCGGCGGGCGTTTCGCGCGGCAGGACACGACGCTTGGTCGTGTGATCTGTTGCCTGCCGCAGACGGCTCGCGTCATCACTTGCAGGGTGACGTGTTGCGCTGGCTGGACGACGAATGGGATGTGGCAATCTTCCATCCTCCCTGCACGTATCTTTCGTCGTCCGGCCTGCACTGGAATAGCCGTCGCCCTGATCGCGCCGCCAAAACCGAAGCGGCCTTAGTGTTTGTTTCCATGCTGCTCGAAGCGCCGATCAAGCGCATCGCCTTGGAAAATCCGGTCGGCTGCATCTCGACGCGGATACGTAAACCGGATCAGATTATCCAGCCCTACCAGTTCGGGGATGACGCCAGCAAGGCGACGTGCCTTTGGCTTAAAGGGTTGCCGCTGTTGCGCCCGACGAAACACGTCGAGCCGCGCTTGGTGAACGGAAAGCCGCGATGGGCTAACCAGACCGATAGCGGCCAGAACAAGCTCGGCCCCTCCGAGAATCGGTGGGCGAAGCGAAGCGAAACGTATCCAGGTATCGCGCAGGCGATGGCTGAACAATGGGGAGCGCTATGACAGAGGTTTACAAATCGCCGGAAACGCTCACGGCCTTGGATGAGCTTTACCGCGCCGCCGCGCGCCGGATAGCTGCCCAAAGCATCGCGCCACTGGTCGCCGCAGCGATGTGGGCCGAGCGCAACGCCGCAGCGGCGAGGCATCCAGAGCGTTTGCTGCGCTCTGCGCTGCGCGCTTCAACGGCGCTACCGCTGATCCACTTCAACGTCGTTTGCGCCGCGCTGGCAATAGGAGCGCCGAAGTGACGCTCACACCGGAACAAGCCAAAGCAGCGTGGGCAGATTATTGCAAGAGCCGATACACTTGGGATTTCTCGAATTGCGGCCCTCTGCAATGGTTCGTTCCGGTCGAGCCGGCAATGGCGCGAATACCGGCTCGGCGCATGGGCAAGACCCTAGGCATGGAACGGCGATTGATCGCCACCTTTAAGCCGGAGCCAATTTACCGCGGCGGCGTTTTCGCGGGCTGGCGGATCGTCGAGCTGAACGGCACGGTGGTGCACGAATGATCCTCGTCGCCGTAGATCCAGGCCTCACAGGCGCGCTGGCGTTTTACAACACGCAAACCGGCGAGATGGACGTGCAGGACATGCCGGTGCTGGCAGAGGCCAAAGCCTCAAAAAACAGCAAAGGCAAACAGGCGTCCCGCACGGTCGTCAACGCGCTGGAGCTGGTGGCACTGCTGGAGGTATGGCGCAATCTCGGAGCCGAGCTGCTGGTGATCGAGAAGGTGGGTGGCCTCCCAGGCCAGTCCGCGCCTGCGGCTTTCAATTTCGGTGCCGCAACATGGATCATCCACGGCGCTGCGCTGGCTTTGGGATACCGCGTGGAGGCGACAAGACCGCAGGAATGGAAGATCGCCATGAAGGTTTCTTCTGTCCCTGACGCTATACGCGAGCGGGCGAATGCCCTAATACCAACTCACGCCCATTTATGGGCGAGGGGCCACCTCTCTGCCGGATCGGAAGTCCGGCTCGGCAGGGCAGAGGCGGCGATGCTTGCGCTTTACGGGGCGCGATTTGCAAGGAGCGGAAAATGAAATTCGAGCAAGTAACCATGTTCAAAGCGCCGGATGGCAGCATGTATGCCACGATGGCCGAAGCGCAGAGCTACGCGACGGGACGCGCGGCGGAGTTTATCACTTCGCTGGACGCCATCGCGCTCAAAGCGGCGCTGACGGATCCGCAGGCAAATCCGGCGATTGTGGATGCGCTGGATCTGTTGAGCAAGACAGCAAACGATGCGAAGGCTGCCGCTGAATTGCTCGGCACCACAACCCCTGCCGGTATTCCAGCGCAGCAGGAGCCTTTGCCGAATGTTGAAGGCGCAAAGCCGCTGGAAGGCCAAGCCTCCGGCACCTGATCGCCGCTGTTTTAAGCCTATGTGGCGCGGCGCGCTTCGCCACATTCCTTAGCACAGAGGATAGGATATGACGGACGAAGAAAAGCAAAGGTGTGGCGACAAACAACAAGGGCTTAAGTGGCCGGTCGAGGTGCGGGAGGAGGCGTTTGAGCGGCTAAATCGCGCGGCAGCGGCGCATCCGTTGGAGCCTGCGATGCGGGCTTTAGGCGAAGGCGTCAAGCATGACGAGGCGAAGCTGCCGATGCACCTACTTCCCTTCGACGCCCTCAAGGTCATCGCGCAAGTGCTGCTATTCGGCGCGCAAAAATACGGCGACCGGAACTGGGAAAAAGGGATGGCGCGCTCGCGGTTGTTCTCGGCTGCCATGCGCCACTTGACAGACTGGTGGGAGCGCAAGGGGCCGGATGAGGAGACAGGCTATTCACATTTGTGGCACGCCGGATGCTGTGTGCTGTTCCTGATCGCCTATGAAATTCGCGGCATTGGAGAGGATGATAGACCATGAACGCGCCGGAGCCTTACGAGCTGCAATTCAAGCGCTACTTTACCCGCGCCTACGTGGATCGGATCCTCAAAGCCTTGGGTGAAGGCAAGATCGACGCATATCAGGCGCACGTATTAATGTATGGCCGCGAAGCCACGGACAAAGTGCTCGCGGATCTGGCGACCTATGGCACCGTGCTGGTGCAAGTCCCTGAACTTCCGAAAGCCTCATGAGCCAATACCCGCTCCCCTTACTCGATTATCAGCACGAAGGCGCTGCACACCTCGCAGAGCGCGAGCGCACCGGCTTGTTTGATGACATGGGCGTGGGCAAGACGGCGCAGGCCATCGGCGCACTGGATCGCATCGGGGCCGAGCGGGCTATCGTCGTCGCGCCTGCGGCGGTGCGGGAGGTTTGGGCCGGCGAGTTTAAAAAATTCTCGCGGACGCAGCGCCGGATCATCAAAGGTAAAACGATCCATGACCTTGGTTATTGGCTTAAAGGCAAAGCCGATGTGCTGCTCACCTCCTACGAGATGGCGACGCGCTGGCAGGATCGGATCCAAGGTGAGATCATCGACGCGCTGATTTTCGACGAGAGCCATTATCTCAAGGGGCCGGAGAGCCAGCGCACGCGAGCAATGCTCGGCAAAGACTGCGACGGTAAAAACTCGCTGGCGTCATGGGCGGCGCGGACGTGGTTTCTGTCCGGCACGCCTATGCCGAATGATCCAGTGGACGTCTGGTCGTTCCTGCACTTCGCAGGTGGCACCGCACTTTCGCTTCCTGCGTTTACGCGGCGCTATTTCAAGTCGCGGATGGGCACATTCTCGTCCCGTCAAACCCCGCGCGAGGAGATGCTGGCCGAGCTGAAACAGTGCATCCGCGCTGTGTCACTTCGCCGCACGAAAGCCGAAGCAGGGATACATCTTCCGCCGATCTGGATCACAACCAGCACGGTTGACGGCGATACCCGCGAGATCCGCGATCTGCTGCGCGATTACCCTGGGCTGGAGGACGCCGTTATCCAAGCCGTCGAGCAGGGCGGCTTATCCTTTCTGGAAGCGCAGCATATTGCCACGCTGCGGCGGCTTGTCGGGGAGGCGAAAGCCCCCGCATATGCCAAGCTGGTGGCAGAGGAGCTGCACGCCGGACTGGACAAGGTGGTGATTTTCGGGATCCATCGCCACGCGCTGCACATTGTGTTCGACGAGCTGACGGCGCAGGGTTTCAATCCGGTGGCGATCACCGGCGACACGTCGGAGAACGACCGTAAAGACGCAGTGCAATCTTTCCAGAACGATGCGCGCTGCCGCGTGTTCGTCGGCAACGTGAAGGCGGCAGGCACCGGCCTGACACTGACAGCGGCTTCGCGGCTCGACATGCTGGAGCAGGCATGGTCGCCAGCCGATAACGCGCAGGCCTTAATGCGGATCCACCGCATCGGCCAGACGCGGGAGTGCCACGCGCGATTTATCTCGCTCGCCGGCTCTATCGACGAGACGGTGGCCGAAGTGGTGGCGACAAAAACCTCGAACATTATTCGCATTCAAGGGAGCTAGGCCATGAAGCTATGCAAGAAATGGGCGCTCACGCATTATGGGGAAGGCCCGCTAACCGACACATTCAGTATCGCAGAGGCCGTGGCGAACGAAATATTGCCAAAAACCTACGAGAGCGCGCCGGACGACGCGGAGGGCGTGGCGGCACTTGCGCTCGCGCAGAGCGCCGCGTTGACACGGATGGTGGGACGCTTGCTGGAGACGCTGCATGAACAAGGCGTGCTTTTGACGCCTTCGGTTCTAGCGGTGCTGGGCGGCGACTACGCTGTGCACTCAAACATCTGCTGATTTGCATTCATGGCGCTTGACTTCCTGCTGCGCCTTGTATAACTTGTTATACTGTGCAGGACAGTAACTCGGAGAACATCAAAATGGCACAGATTGAATTGCGTATTAACGCCGAAAGCTCGGCGGATCTGGTAACAACCATCCGCGCGCTTGGTATGGCGCTCGGCTCGAACACCGGCGAAACGATCCTCGCAGCGGCGGCGACCGCAGCAGATGAGCGCAGCGCGCCGGTCGCGGATGACGCGCCAAAGGCCGCAGCGCGGGCCACCCGCAGCCGCGCGGCTGCGCAGACGGAAGCTCCGAAAGAGGATCCGAAAGCGACCGAAACCGTCGTCGCCAAAGACGAGCCGAAGGCCGCAGCCGCTGATCCTTTCGCCGCGCCAGAAGCTCCGAAAGAGCAGCCGAAGGCCGCAGCTCCCGTCGCAGGCGCAGATCTCGAAGCCGCGAAGAATGTGCTCAAAGATTTGATGAGCAAAAAAGGCCCGTTGGCCGCGCAGGCGCTGATGAAACAGCACTTCAACACCGGCAAGATCTCGGAAGTTCCGGCGGAGCGCCTGGGTGAATTTATCGAGCTGGTGCAGAAAGCGCTCCAATGACCGGCCCCGCCGTAACCGAGCGCCCCCACTCGGAATACGGGGGATCCTCCGCCTCTCGGTGGATGAACTGCGCGGGATCGACGGCTTTATGCCGTCAGGTTCCGCGTCGGCCTACCTCTGCCGCTGCGGCAGAGGGCACTTTGGCCCACGCCTTCGCGGAGTATTGCCTCCGCGAGGGTTGCACCGACGCCAAGATCCATATTGGCATGGTGCTGCCGGAAGAGAAGGGCAAAGAGCAGCCGCTCACCGAGGCGATGGCAGGCTACATCAACACGTATCTCGATGCGGTGTATGATGAGCTTGGCAAAGCGCCGGACGCCGAGCTTTATGTCGAGCAGCATTTTGAGCTGCACGTCGATAGCGCGCCGAACGGATCCGTGTTCGGCACAAATGATGCGATGGTTTACACACCATCGCGTAAGCGGCTCGCGGTGTTCGATCTTAAGTATGGCGCAGGCGTCAGCGTCCGGTCGGAGGATAACGCGCAGCTCAAGTTTTATGCCTGCGGCGGCGCTCTGTCCCATGCGGACTGGCTTATCGAGGAGGTGGAGCTGTTTATCGTTCAGCCTCGCGCTTTCGACGCCGGATCCTCTGACGGCGTGCGGCCTTGGTCGATGCCAGTGCTTGAGCTGCTGGACTTTCCGGCAGACGTGGACAAGGCTATCGCGGATGCGGAGAGCTGCGCGATGGCGCTGGAGCAAGGGGTTATTGCAGACGCGAATGAACTACCGCTGGTGGCAGGCGATTGGTGTAAATTCTGCCCTGCGGCGGCCATCTGCACGGCGTCACAGAATAATGCGTTTAAGCTCGCGGCGCTGGACTTCAAAGACGTGGCGGAAGTCACCGCGAAAACCTTGCCCGCGCCGAGTTCGATCGACACGGAACGGCTTGGCAAGATCCTTCACGCCAAAGATATTCTCGACGCTTGGTTTAGCGCGGTGGAAAAGCATGCGCTGGAGCTGGCGGAGAGTGGCGTCGGGATCCCTGGTTGGAAGCTGGTGGATAAGATGGCGCGGCGAAAGTATCTCGGCAACAAAGACGAGGCAGCGGCATTTTTGATGCTGGCGCTTGACGCTGACGAAGATGCGGTTACGCCGCGCGAGCTGCTGACGATCACCGATGCGGAGCGGCTGATCAAAGCCACCGTGCAGGACAAGAAAGTGCGGGCCTCTTTGATCGAGGACTACGCGCTGAAATACACAATCAAGGAAAGTTCGGGGCGCACACTTGCTCCGGCCAGTGACAAGCGACCTGCGGCTAACGCTGTCACGGCGGACTTCGCGTCCGTTGCCATCCCTGCCGCCGATTGATGGAGACGAATATGAGTGATGTATCGAGCAATATGCCGCGTGAGTGGATCGAGAATGCGATGCGGCTTAACCCGTGCCGCGTGCTGGAAAGCGGAAACATTCTCACCTGTCCGGTGCGGCTGTCCTTCCCTTATCTGTTTGAAAAACAGCCCCCGATGGAGGATGGCGGCAAGGCCAAATACGCCTTGACGTTGCTTTTCCCCTTCGGTGCCGATCTCTCGGTGCTGCGGGCCGAAGCGGCGCGCACGGCGAAAGAGAAGTGGCCGAATGCCGGAACGGAGGGCGGCCCACGGCTGCATTCGCCGTTCCGCGATCAGGCCGAAAAGCTGCACTTCGAGGGATACCAAAGCGGTGCGATCTTTATCACCGCGTCTGCGGAGCGCCAGCCTCCGGTGGTGGATAGCCGGTCGGTGCCGGTGATCGACGCGGCGAAGGCGTATCCTGGTGCGTGGGCTTTGGTGTCCATTCGCCCCTTCGCCTTCGAGAAGAAAGCCAAGAAAGGTGTCAGCTTCGGCTTGCAGGCAGTGATGATGTTTGCCGACGACAAGAACCTCGGTGGCGGATCGGTGGACGTCAACAAAGAGTTTGCCGGTATCAAAATCGCGCAGACCGACAACAGTTTCGATCCGTTTAGCTAAGTCAGGAAACCCATGCTCGCAGCGCATTTAGATTTTGAAACCCGATCCGCCGTGGACTTGAAACGTTCGGGCTTATATCGCTATGCCGAAGATGAAAGCACCGCAGCATGGGGCTTTTGCTGGACGATCTGCGAGACGGGGGATCCCTCCCCTGTCTGGCAGACATGGGTAGAAGGTGACAGCGATCCAGAGATACTGCTGGAATGGATCGCGCAGGACGGCAAGGTGGTGGCGCACAATGCCGCCTTCGAGCGGACGATATGGAATGAAAAATTCGTGCCGCGCGGCTGGCCGAAGCTGCGGATCCGGCAGCAGATATGCACGATGGCCCGCGCCGCCGCATTGGCGCTGCCGCAGCGCCTCGAAACCCTCACCCATGTGCTTGGCTGCATCGCCAATAAGGACATGGAAGGCTCGAAGCTGATGCTCAAAATGTGCAAGCCCAAGTTTGTGCATCCAGACGGCAAGATCGAGTGGCTTGGTGGATGGGATAATATCAAGCGTTTGATGGAATACTGCGAGGCCGACGTGCGCGCCGAGATCGAGGTTGACGCCGGACTGCCGCTGCTCACCTCCGCAGAGGAGAATGTCTGGCGGCTTGACCAGCGCATCAATGATCGCGGCGTGATGATTGACGAGCGCTCTGTGCAACGCGCCCTCATCGCCGTTAAGGCCGCAAAGAAACAGGCCGACGAGCGTATGTGGTGGCTCACCGACGGCGAAGTGCAGACCTGTATGCAGACGCAGAAGCTGGTGGACTGGCTCAACTCGCGCGGTGTCGCCTGCACCTCGGTGCGTAAAGGCGAGGTGGAGGATATTATTCTTTCGGCGCAGATCCAGTCCGATGAGACGGCGGAGGAGGTCATCCGGCTGCGCCGCAGCGCGGCCAAAGCATCCACCGCAAAGTTCTCGGCGCTGCTGGCGTCGGTGAATAAGGATGGGCGCGTGCGTGGCATGCTGAACTATCATGGCGCGAGCACAGGCCGATGGGCTGGTCGCGGCGCGCAGCCGCAGAACTTTCCCCGCGTCGATGCGGATCGGGATCTGCCGGACGTGATGCGGGTTATCGAAGTGCTCAACACCTCCTCGATCAAGCCTAACGAGCTGATCGACGCCATCAGCATGCTGGTGGAGGAGCCGATGACCACGCTCTCGAAATGCCTGCGCGCCATGTTCATCGCCCCGCAAGGCATGAAATACGTCGGCGGCGATTTCTCGAACATCGAAGGCCGCGTCAATGCGTGGCTGGCCGGCGAGCACTGGAAGATCGAAGCCTTCCGCGCCTATGACGCCGGAGTGGGCGAAGATCTCTATAAGCTGGCCTACGCCCGATCCTTTGGCGTCGCCGTAAAAGATGTGGATAAGTCGGGCCGACAGATCGGCAAGGTGCAGGAGCTGGCGCTTGGCTATCAGGGCGGCCCTGGCGCTTACGTCAACATGGCCGGAAACTATTTCATCAAGCCTGAATGGGTGGCCGAGGTGGCGCGCAAGGCGACCGATCCGGCGGAGTGGGGGGCAACGTTTGCCCGCTATAGCGCGGCGGATAGTCGCGGGCTTGCTCCTGACACATGGACGGGTATCAAGATCGTCGTGGACGGCTGGCGCTCCGGCCACCCCTGCATCGTTCAGGGCTGGTGGGATTTGCAAGACGCAGCGGTGGAGGCGACGGCAAATCCAGGTCAGACGGTTCTCGTGCCGCAGTATCGCGGCCTCGTCCGCTATCGCGCCGTGAATGGGTATCTGTTCTGCTCGCTCCCCTCGAAGCGCGTGCTGGCCTATGCCGCGCCTCGGATCAAACGTGTGATCAGCACGCACGGAGGACGCAAGACGACAAAGAATGTCGTGGCGTATCAGGGGCAGGATCCGATGACGAAGCAATGGTGCGAGCAGACCCTCTACGGCGGCGAGCAGTGCAACCATGTCGTTCAAGGCACTGCGCGGGATCTCATCGTGCACTCGGCGTTCAAAGCCGAGGAGGCAGGGTATCCAGTCATCCTCACCGTTCACGACGAGCTGCTCACAGAGGTGGCGAAGCTACCGAAGTGGAACGCCGCCGATTTCAAAACCATAATGAGCCACAAACCGGCTTGGGCCGAAGGATTGCCGCTCACTGCATCCACATGGGAGGACGAGAGATATGTCAAATGACGCTCCAGAATTGAGCAAACACGCCGTAACCCTTCTCAACAAATTGCGGCGCGGCCATTGGGTTATGGCGTATGGACGCCGCCCCACCGCCGCGCTGCTTGAGCTGGAGGAGAAGGGCTATGTGACGACCGCTATGCGCCCTGCCACATTCCAGCGCGCCTATGTGCCGACAACTGGCTACACTCCGTCCGTTCCAGAAAGATACCAAGATGCTGAATAAGCTCCCGACTTCGATGCAGGCTCTCTACAAGGCGCTTCCTCCCGATGGCGCGGACGTCGGGATCGTCGCGCTCTATCGCGTCGTTTTCCCGCTGGACGCCGACGTGGAGGAGCATAAACTGCGCGACGTTCAGCAGAAGCTCGGCGTCTATATCACGCGCCTGAACCGCCGCTTGCGGGAGGCAAACCAGATCGTCCGTCCAGGCGCGCGACGCGGCACCTACCACCTCACGCTGCTGAAAGAACCACGTTCGCGTAAATAATCCTTGTCATACGCACAATGCGCGGGGCGGCCTTGTCGATACATCAACATATTGGAAGCAAGTTAGAGGCCGCATTAGCTTGGGCGGCGCGCGGGTTCAGAGTGTTTCCGCTACAGGAAGGCACCAAGAAGCCACAAGTCGCGGGCTGGACGTCCTCCGCCACCAGCGACGCCGAAACCATCCGAAAGATATGGACGGATCCGGTGATGGGGTGGCCGCACAATTTCAACGTTGGCGTGTTGACGGATGACATGATCGTCGTGGACGTGGACGCGCATAAAGATGGCTTTATGTCGTTGATGGATCTCGATCTGCCGCTCGACACATTGACAGTAAAGACGCCGCGCGGCGGGATACATCTTTACTTTTCCGGCCCGAACCGCGCCCTTAGCGTGGATAAGCTCGGTCGCGGTTTGGATATTCGATCTTTCCACGGCTTTGTTGTCGCCCCAGGATCCCACACCAAAGACGGCACCTACACTCTGGCGGTGGACGCGCCGATGCGCGCCGCCCCGCACAGCCTCATCGCGCAGCTTGACCATGTGGCCGAGAAGCCGACGCAGACCGGCGTGGAGACGCTGGACACGCCCGCCGCGATCCTGTTCGCCACGCGCTATCTGGAGAGCGAAGTCGGCACCACGATGGGGCAGGGCAGCGATAGCGGCACCTACCGCGTCGCCGCTGCCGTGAAGGACTTCGGCGTGTCCGAGCGCAAGTGCTTCGAGCTGATGCGCGACCATTGGAATGATAGGTGCAATCCGCCGTGGCCGTGGGAGAGGCTGGAGCGCAAAGTCGAGAACGCATATAACTACGGTCGCAGCGCCGCAGGCGTGGCCGCACCGGAGGTGGTGTTCAAAGACGTGGTTCCGGTGCCCGCCGCCGAGTTCGACGTGTTCGCAGAGACTCCACGCGCTGCCGCGCGCATCGAGTTCCGGCCCTTCACGCTGCCCGAAGCCCTGCCGCGCCGCGCTTGGATTATCCCGCGCATGCTGATGCGCGGAGCGGTGACGGTGCTCGCCGCCCCAGGCTCCGCCGGTAAGTCTACCTTGCAGCTTACCATAGCGGCGCATCTGGCCGTAGGTAAGACCTTCGGAGAGATGCGGATCGAAGGCGCGACGAAGGTGCTGGTCGCCAACATCGAGGACGACCGCAACGAAATGGAGCGCCGGATGCTGGCGATCTGCGCGTCCTTCGAGCTGGATCCGGTAGCCGTGGCAGCCAATGTGGCGCTCCTCCCAGGCGCAGAGTTTTGCTTCAAAGTGGCGGACGGAGACAGGCCGGTTAAGATCCGCACCGAGGAGCTGGCGCAGCTCGCCGCGAAGATCCGCGAGATGGACATAGGGGTTATGATGGCGGATCCGCTGATCGAAACCCACGACAGCGACGACAGCGATAACCAAGCCATGCGGCAGATCATGGCGGCGTATCGTGAGCTGGCGCAGCAATCGAACGCCTCAATATTCGTTACCCACCACACGCCCAAAGGCGCGGCGGCAGGCGCTGCGGATGCCTTGCGTGGCGCGACGGCTATTGCCAACTCGGCGCGCATCGCCCTCACGCTGTTCGACGCCTCCGAAGCGGACGCGGAAACCTACGGCATTCCGGCGCATGAGCTGAACCGCTATGTGCGTCTCGATGACGCCAAAATGAATATGTCGCTGCGCGGGGCGTCGCCTATCTGGCTCCAGCGCCACGGTGTCATCCTACCGAACGGTGACGAGGTGGGCGTGCTGCGGGTGGCGTCGGTTAAGGTCGCGGCGCAGGCCGAAGCGATCTCGATAGCGAAAACCTTGTGCAGCGCCATGCTCGCGCAGCACCGAACCTCTGCGTCCACTTATGAGGCCGCGAAGCTCTTGGCCGCCGAGGATCCAATATGGGGCCAACGCGCCGACGAGAAGTCCATGCGGACGGTGCAGCGCCGCATCGAGAAGGCGCTGCGGCAATCCATCACACTGCCGGACGGATCGGTTATCAAGATCGATGCCAGCTCCGAAGGCGGCCCTGTGCACTACAAAGTGGTGATCGAATAGGAGGAAGCTATGCTAGGTTATCCACAAGTTTTAAAGCTGGTGAACGGCGCGCTGACAGCCGCAGAGCGGAACGGCTATAATCCGGAGCGCATGACGCTCGATGAGTTGGTCACGGATATGATGGTGCAAGAGCCGGAGCTGGAAGATGTGCCGCGCAGCACCTTGGAGCTGGCGGTGCGCCGGATCCGCAGGGAGCGCAATATCAATGAAACGCCGCAGCCACTGCCGAGATCACGACGCCGCCCTTAGTGAAGATCAGCGCGCCGACGCCGCCGCCGAGCACTGCACCGATGCGCCCCACCGCCCATTTAGCGCCTTGGCCTTGCTGGATCAGAGAGTGCACCGTGTCCATCTTCTCGCCCAAAGTCTCGACGGTTTTCTGGAGCTGCCCCACCTCGGTCTGAACGGCGATCACGCGGTCGCGGGTGTCGGTATCGGTGTCAACCATTTTTGCTGCCCCATCCACACGCCGCTTTGCCCACGGCATTATGCTCTTTGGCTTGTCCGATGGTAGGGGCCGTGTCTTTCGCGCTCCAGAGAATTGGTTTAGCGCCTTGGCAGAACAGCAGGCTGTTCGGCCCGCTTGAAGCCGTCGTCTGACAAGATGCTGTCAGGATTGCGGGCAAGATCGGAACGCACACTTTCACGAACTGTATTAGCGTGGGTGAGCGCATTGGCTTGCTCCTGTAGCGAGGCGGCTATGATTTCAGCATGCGCGCCTTGAATGATCTGCCGGTCGTGCAGCCATGACGTGAGGCTGCCGAGCAGCTTCACGCCATAAAGGATAAGCGATAGCCAGGTCAAGGCTTTACCGCAGGGGCGGCGTGGGTGTTGAACGACCAGAGCGCCGTCAACACCGCGACTGCCGCGCCGCCGATGAGGGTGACTTGATCCGCCGAGATCTTGCCGGTGGAGACGAGGTAGCCGCCAGCGAAAGCGATGCCGGCGCGGACGATACCCAAAACTTGATCGAGGTTCATGTGCGTGTTCCTATTCTTTGGCCGCAGCGAGGAGCGCCGCAGATCGGATGGTTCCAATGCGGCGATGATAGACGACGAGCAGCAGCAGCGCAAGAGCGGCTAGCATAACAGCCACGATTACAATCGGGTGGTGCGCCAGATCCGCCAGCCATGTCGGGGCCATAGCGGCGCTCGCCGGCGCGGTGCTCGCCGTTACGGTCGCAGCGGCTGCGGCCCGCCCGCTGGCGCGCTTGGTCTGTTCATCGGCCATCGCCGCGCTGTGCTGGAAGGTGTCCGGCAACGATTGCAGTGCAGCATAGGCCGGATGGGTCACATCGTTCGAGACGGCGTGGTGCGCCATCTTGATGGCCTCCACCTCCACGCCAGCCACGCGAGCGCCCCATCCGCGCCCATACGTGCTCCAGATCCGCAGGCTTTGCAGGAAGGCCAGCCGCTTGTTGGTGTAGGCGTGGATTGCTCCGATGGGATCGGGCTTCGCGCGGGCGAACAGAGATACGGCGCGAGCGCGGCTCACGGCAGCTCCGACGCCGGCGTTATATGCGTCATCGGCCAGCGCATGATCCACCCCGTCTGGATACTTGCCAGCCTGTGACGGGATCCAGTAATTCTTGTTATGCAGGGTCAGAGCGATGGCTTCTGTCACCTCGTCCATGGTCAGGTGTGGATATTCGCGGCGCAGGGTCGGCGCGGACACGCCGAATTTGGAGCCGATAAGCTCGCCAACGCCGACGCGGCCCCCTGTCCAGTTGCCTGGATCCGAGCGCAGCATGGACTTTTTGGCGCGGCCTTCCCAACGCATCGTGCAGCGGAAGGAGTTGAGCTCGTTTGTGTCGGTCATGGCGTGTCCTTACCAGCCTTTGTTCTGAATAAAGGTGTCAATGATGGGTGCGATCACCGCGCAACCGGCGGTGTTCGGATGCAAAAAGTCGGCCCGCAGCGACGACGGCGGCACGTCATTACCGTGGTCTATTGCATCCTGAGGCAGAGATGGATTGTATGCGGCCACAAGCGCGGCGCGAATATCTATGTAATTAAAAGGATACGCCTCCTGCAACGCAGTGTTGAGCGCGATGATGTTGTTATATTGCGTGTTTCCCGAAGGCTCCGTGTTGCCGTTTGGCACCGATAGAACAACAAATTTCCCGTTGGCTTGGTGCGCCACCATCGAGGCGATGTTGGCGAGGGTCTGCGCCTGTGTGATCGAAGCGCCTGGATCGTTCCGGCCTGCCCAAATAACCGCAATGTCTTGCTGGTAGTGCGAGGTGTCGGCCAGCATGCGCGCCGCGATCTGCGCGGACGTCTGCCCGCTGATACCTTGGTTGAACGTGTTGCGCTGCGGCGAGCGCAGCGGCATCATCTGCGTGAGCCACGGCGTCTGCCCGACGTTCTGCGTGAGGCTGTCCCCCCACCCTGCGACGGGTGTGCTGAAATTGCCGAGCGCCGCCATGAACGCGCGGGTGGCATTATAGAACGCCACATGATCGGCGTCCGAGAAGGCCGCGCCATAGGCGAACAGGCTGATTTGCGCGGTTTGGAAACCGTTCACCGTATAGCCGAAATTACGAGCGTCGATCAGCGCGTTACCTGCGGGCGCGGCAGTGGAGGCAGAGGCCACGTTTCCGAGCAGGCCGCCGTTCTGATAAAGTCGAACGTTCGAGGCGTCCACGCGGGTTACGCCCACCAGCCCGATTTGCGATCCGACATAAGCGGCCAGCGCTGCGCCTGCGTTAGAACGGTTAAGATCGCCGTAAAGCTGCGCGGTGCCGGCAGGGCCGAGCAGCGATTGGTTCGTGCCCACTGCTACATATACGTAGGGCGCGTAGCCTGGGGCCGGCGTGTTTGACCATGCCAGCATTGTGGCGGAGTTCAACGAGGCATTAACCGGACTGGTGCTCAGGTTAAATCCTGTGTCGATATAGGACGCCACGCCGTCGCCGGAAAAGCCGCGATAAGGCACGAAAGCTGGCGCGGATATGAGCGTGGCGTTGGCGAGATTGGCGATCCAGTTTAGCGTTCCCGCTTGCGTGTCTTGCGCCACATACACTTGCAGGCAGTCCAGCTTGGCATAAAGGTTAGCGGTTTTGAGCGCGGCGATATAATTGGCGATGGCGGTGGACGCGCCGTATTTAGCGGGATTGGTCATCCGCAGCAGAAGGCCATACGCCTCCTCGCCCCATAGGTTCGCGCCAATCTTAGCGTCCGCAGCGGTGCGCGCCGCATTGCCTGCGATGACCGTCACCGGCAGCGCCGTGGCACCCAACGTGATCGAAGCCGTGGGCAGCGCAATCGCCAGTGTAAGGCCGATGTTGGCGGCGCCGCCATTGACGAACGCGCTCTCCAAGCCGAGCAGCGCAGCGGTGTTGGCGTCGGTGGCGCGGGTGAGAATAAACGGATGCGTCGCGTCGCCAACCTGAGTGACGTTATAGAGGCCGTATGCAACGTTAGCGCCATTCGCTTTGGTGTAATCCCAAATCCAGCAGCGCTGGCCAACCGTGGGCGTGACGCCATCAGAGACAGTTGAGGCAAGCGCGCCATTGGCCGAGGCGGTAATGACGCCCGCCGAATAGGTAAAGCTGGGCAACGCCGTCGCATTGGCCCATGCCACCGCGCCGCCCGATGCGGGGTTGAAATTGCCAGCGGGGCCGACGCCGCCCGTCGCGCCTGGATTGCCTGGATCCCCTTTGAGGCCCACTATGCTGGTGCCTGCGCCCCATGTCGTCGTTTTGGGGCCATACATGATCGAGTGCACATTGTCGAAGCACATATCCCCTGCGACGCCCATGCTATCTGCGGGCGGAGACGATACGATCCACCAAGCGATGCCATAAAGGGTGAGCGCGTAGGGATGAGGATTACCTGCCGCATCAAAGCCGAGCAGCGAGCTGGCGCGCGCCGATTGCGTGGGAAGCTGCATCGGGCCAGACGGGTCGCTATCCTGCAAGGTGATCGAACGCCCGAAGGCGTATTGCAGGATCATCGTAACCTTGTCCACCACATCGTTGAAGAACGATTGCAGCATGCTGGCGTTATTGGTGACGGAGGCTGCCTGCGTCAGCGGGGGCTTGCGCAGGATGAACACCGCAGCGCCAACGGGCGGCGGGACGATAAAGGTTACGGTGCCGCCTCCGCCGAGCGGATCGTGCGCGCCCGCGACCGTGTAATCTATGCCGAGCGTCTTGGCTGCACCGGCGACGGAAACCACCAGATCGGTTGCCAGCAGAAAATAAAACGAGGTGGGAAACGCGGTGGACACGCCGTCGCCGGTATAGGCGATGCTAAAGGTGGGGCTTGTCACCGGCATGGAGGTTTCCTATCGAACGTTAGAGTGATTTCCTTGCAACATCTGTAGCAGATCTCGCATACCGACGTAACTGGAAAAAGGCACAAGTCCTGCCGCAGCGCGCGTCTGCTGTTTCGACGCACCGCGCGTATCCAATCCAGCCTGACTGGATGCCGCATTCAGGCCGAAACCCGCCGCCTGCGCCACGTCTTGCGTCAGCCCCGCCGTGGGGCCGAGCAGCCGTGCTAAATCGGGGCTGGTGGTGACGTGCCCATTCTTTACGGAGCCTAGCGCCTTGACGGCGTTCAGCGCCTCGAAGGGCAACGTGAACAACCCCGACTTGTCCAGGCCATGCCCGATGAGCGAAAGCGGATTGTCGCCCACTTGCTGCTTGAACTTCTCGAAGCTGTCCGAGCCGCCGCGCATCGCGGTGAGATATGCGCTCATCATGCCGAGAGACGTCTGCGCAATCAGGCCGGTGACAAACCGCGTCGGATCCTCCTGCATGCCGCGCAGCATGGCGCGCGAGTGCGCTGCGATGCTGAAGGTTTTAAACTGAAGCAACATGCGCCCCGTCGGCGTATTGGCGAATAGTGGCAGATCCCCGACCGATTTTTCGTGGATGATCGAGCCGACGTCCTTCGCCACGGCGGCGCGATAGGTTCGCGCGGCTTCCGCCGAAGCCCATTTTTCTGTATTGGCGACATGGATACCGTCGATGTGCTCGCCGTGCTGCGCCAGCTCGTCACCAATGCGCCCTGCCATATTCTGATCTATGCCGAGATAAGCCAGATAGCGGGCGTCTTTGCCACTCTGGATCCCATCAATGATGCGGTGCTGCACCATCATCGAGGACAGGTTTCGCATGTGATCGAAGAACAGGGCCATGCCGTTCCACGCCGTCCCGATCTTGGTGCCGTTTTGCAGCAGCCGCTCGACGGCGGATCCAGGGCGATAGGGATCGCCCATCTCTGCAAATGTCTGCATGCGACCGTGCAGCAGCGCATCATTGCCGATGCCGGCCAGATTGCTTTCGCGCATGGCGCGGGCGTAAGCGGACGATCCGTTTTTACCGATCACCGCATCGAGATTTTTGATGAGCGGTGCCAAGCCATCCTGCACATAGGACTGCAAACCATGCACCATCGCAGGCCGATAGATGATGGACAGATTGCCTGGAATGAAATTGCCGAGTGTCCGCAGATAGTTATAAGCCATGACGGAGCGGACGACGCGAGCATAACTGCCCGAATTGGCGTCTCGCTTATAGGTGCCACGGATCAGATCTGCCAAAGCGCGGACGTCTCGAATATCCGCTTTCTCTTGGCCGGCCAGATGCAGTAGCGCTTTCTCTTTGACGGTCGCCAAATCGTCCGCTTTGCCGAACAACGCCTTGACACGCGCCGCTCCTTGGCCCTGCATGGCAAGCGCGCGCACCACGTCGCGCGGATCCACCGGCTTGCCGTTGGCGTCGAACTGTTTGTAATCGGGGCCGATGCTTTGCACATGATCCCGTAAATCCGCGTGCGCCTGCGCAATGTCCTCGATGCGGCCTTGCAAACCGCCGGAGCCGAGTTTGCGCGCCAGCTCATTCTCGCCGGACATGATACGCGCGTATCGCTCCCCGACGGCGCGCACGTTGCTCTCCATGAAGTCCTCATAGTCCGTATCGCGGACATGGAAGGTGCGGTCTTTCAATGGCCCGCGCGAAATGTTCAGCGCATATTCGGCGTTGCTCGATGCGCCGGTGGTGTCGCCATAGCGCCCCGTCAGCTTCTGGTGCACCTCATCGGCCACCTCGCGGGCTGCGTCGGTGAAGTCCGGCACGCTGGATCCATGCACGTCCACGTCGTCCGCGCCTTTAACCCGCCACCGCTCACGGAACGCCTGCGCCATATCCGCCTGCGTGGCGCGAATGTCCTCGGCTTTCGCGGACAGTTTGGCCGGATCGAGCCGTGCGATGCGATCTTTCAGGCGCTGCGACTTTTCGCCGCGCATCAAAGAGGATTTATTGACCTGCGCCACCATCGCGTCCACGCCGTCGCGGACGTCCTGCAATGTGGCGACCGGATCAAAATTCTCCCATCGCTCTAGCCGCGTGGCGATCTTGTTCAGGCGCTCGGCATAGGCCTGCTGCTGCGCGGCGTGCTGCTCGAAAATCTTCTGCACCGGCGCTTCAACGGGCGCGGTATCCTCTCCTGCCTTGCCCTTGAGATTTTCCACGGCGTCCGCCGCGCGCTTCGCCATGCGGTCTGCGCGCTGCGCCACTTGGGCGAATGACGTCTTGAGTTCCGATATACGCTCCGCGTATTTAGCTGGATCCAGACGCTGTGCTTCCGCAGCAAAGCGCTGGCCCTTAGTAACCAATCTATTGAGCTGGCGTGCATTGGTGTCCTCCAGACTGGATAGGCTGTTAACCAGATTATCCACACGATCCGACATGCCGGCATAGTTGAGATCCACTTGCCGATAGCGCGAGCGCAGAGCGCTGCGCTGCGCCACATAATCTTTCAGCCCTTGACCGCCCTGCTCTTTAAGGCTTTGGATCTGCGCGCGAGCGTCCTTCGCGGTCGCGCGGTCGCCTGCGTCGGTCGCGGCTTGGGCTTTCTGGCGCAGATCGTTTATCTGCCCAAGCGTCTCGATGTGCTGCGAATTGGCGGTATCCAGCTCGCCGCCTTGTTTCTCCAGCGTTGCCAATGTCTGCGCGCGGGTGGCTGGATCCATGAACAGATCGGCGTGCTCTTGATCCAAACGGCTCAAACGATTTTGCAGCACAGCCCGCTGCGCCGAAAAATCGCCGGCCATCTGCGGCGCTATGTCGCCGGTGACGCGATCCTTAAACTCCGCCTCGCGTGCGTTCAACGCGCCGGTCTGCCACATGCGCGAAAAATAGCTGTCTGCGTCTGCCACGTTGACGTCAGCCGGCAGCTTGCCGAGTTCGATAGCTTCTTGTTTGAACGGCTCGAACACCTTGGCCCGCCACGCGGAGGCGGCCTGCGCCACGAAAGGGTTCTCCGCCGTGTCACCACGGCGCATGGCTTGCCCCACCGCCTCATCGAACTGGTTCACCGGCATATTGGTGCCGGCCTCTTTCATGGCATTGTAGGCGTCCTGATGTGCGCCAAGCGCGTCGGCCAGCCGTGCTTTGTATTGCATGCGCGCCGTCGTCTCGACGGCAGGGCCAAGGCTCTCGCCGTCGCTGTGCATCGCCTGATACAGGGTGTTCTCGCCAAACTCCTGCCCCGTCTGGCGGGCCAGCGCTACAGGGCTTTGGTTCAGCCGCAAGTTCGGGTTCACCGAGGTGGCGCGGGCGATAGCGTCGGTGGTTGCGCCGTCAATGGTGAGATCTCCGACGGTGGCATGCTGCACGCGCGCCGCGCCGACGTCTGCGGCGGCAGGGACGCCGCGATTAAGCGCCACGTCTCGCAACGCCGTCTGCGCTTCGGCTATCTGCGCCTGCCCGCCAAGATGCCCCACCACGCCGCCGAGCAGCGAGCCGAGCAGCACGCCGCCGCCGATGTTATCCATGCTCTCGCTTAGAGGCCTCGTGTTCTGCGAGGACTGCAAAGCGCCTTCTATGGCGGTCATGCCGATGCCGAAATTGGCCGCGCCTTTGACAGCGCCTGCGGCCATCGGGCCAGCCTTGGCGACAAAGGCCGGAGCCTCCACTTCGGGTATCGCCATGAACGCCGGAATATCTGTGAGGCCTGCCGCGATCTGCGACAAACCGCCGCGCCAGCCCGACGCCGCCAAAGTCCGGCGATCATCCTGCTCCATGTCGATCTGCTGTTTGGTGGCCGCCGTAAACCGCGCATTGTTCGAGCTGACGAAGCTCGACCAGAACGGCTCATATTTTGTGCCCTTGATCTCATCCCACGCGGAATAGCTCGGATCTTCGGGCAGGTTGTCGGTGCCCATATCCTTGCGGCTCAACTGCGAGGTGACAAGCTCACCTTGACGAAACGCCGCGCCCAAGGCCCATGTTGGGTGGTCGATCATATCCTGATTGGCGGCCTGCGCCATCGTCGGCGGCCCCTGCGGTTCCGCGCCTGCGGGAAGCTGCCCCGTTGGCTGGAGCACTGACTGCCCCGATTGATCCAGATCAAAAATAGGCATCAATTCTGTCCGTCTAAGGGGGTCATCATGGCGTCGGCTATGCCGCCAGGGCGCAGCGTCGGCACAATGGCATTAACGCCTTTTCGGATACGATCCCCCTCGGCCATGCCAGCCTCTGCCGCAGCCCGCCCGCTAGGGGGCACCGCGTAGAAGCCCGCGCGCTTGCCGTTGGCTCCGGTGAGTATGTCCGGCGTCGGCACCCCGTTGACAAGGTGGGTGTATCCGACGGCGTATGACGGCGGGCGGCCAGCCTTAAAATCTTCTGCGGTCGCGCCGTTGGGCAGCGGCACCAGAAATACATCTTTTGGCTTCACGTCGGTGCCGGTTCGGCTTTTAACATCGCTGGCGGCTTGGTTATAAATGTAATCGAAGGTGCCGTCTGGTGCCGGAGGGTATGCTTTTTCTGGCGGAAATTTCATCAACGCCCCGTTTGACACACCATACATTTTTTGAAGCTGCTGCACCGCATAGGATTTCGCGGCGTTTTTGTCGCCGTATTGCTCGAAATGCTGCGAAGCCAGCTCGGCGTAATCAAGCAGCATCGCGTTTTTCTGTTCCGGCGGCATGGTGTTTATGTCCTGATGACCGAGCAACCCCATCGGGCCGCGCGTCGGCATGAGGGCTTGCTGGAGCACGCCGAGCGCGTCACTCTTGGTCGGAGACGCCAGATCGGATTGAAATGATTTCACGTCGTCGTTGCGCACTTTGACCTTGGCCTGATAGTCCGGCGAGTTCATATTGGCGATGCGCTGCGCCGCTTCTTGGCCGGATAGCCCAAGATCATTGGTGAAATGCTTATACATCATGCCGGCGTTTTCGAGATCGGACTGGCCCTGCGCGCCTGCGAACACCTGCGGATTGCGCGTCAGCATGTTGGCGGCGATGTTGGCTGCGCTTTCCAGCTTCTGCGGATCCGTGGAAACCAGTGCGCCTCGCAGCATGGTGGAGGTGGCCTCCGGCACGATGCCGGTGCGCTGATACACCGCCAAGCCCGCCTCCGGTGTGTTGCCGAGCGCCTTCACGCCCGCATTGGCTATCCGCTTGTCGTCCGTGCTGAACGGGTTCCATTGCGCGTTCGGATCGGCGGCGCGGGCGTTGAAGCTGGTTATATCGGCCTGCGCCTTATCGCGGGACTGCACGATCCCTTCGGCGGCGGTTATGTCTTTATAATCGGTGAGTTGCCCATTGGCGCGAGCATTATGAATATCCTGCATGCCGAGCGAGCCGTCGTGCAGCTTGGTTTGGAAGTCGTTAAACCAGGTATTGTAAGCATTCGTGGCTTGGGTCTGCGCGAAGTTCGTCTGCTGCACTGTCTCGCGCTCGGCAGCGTCGCGCAGTGATGCGCGCTGCTGATAGGTCAGCGCCGAGAGGTTAGGATCCGGCGTGAGTGCTGGTGCCGCGCCGCCAAACCGCTGCGTCTGGATCGCGTAAACCTGCGCCAATGTGCGACTGCCTTGCGGCCCGCTCTCGCCCCCTTTGTTGAAGAACACCGTCGGGTTAGCGGATGCCGCGTCAGGGAACGCTTCGGCGGCGTTGGCGTCTGGCGCGGCCTTCATGCGGTTAAGAAAATCCACCGCGCCGCCAGCACCCATAAAGTGCGCCAGATAGAGGTTCTTCTCGTTCACCGGCAGCCCTGCGGACGTCAGCGCCGAGGAGTTCTGCTTTGTCAGGATCCGCACGCCCGCGTCTTGCTGCGTCGGATCATTCTTGCCGGCGAGCGTCAGGCCCGCCGCCTTGCCCTCCGGCGAGTTGACCACAGATGCCCATGTGCCATTCGTGAACTGGTATAGCCCCGACGCCGAGCTGGTGGTGGAGCTGGCGTTAGCGTTTCCGCCGCTCTCTTGTGCTCGCAATTTAGCGAAATAGCCGACATTGTCACTGCCGAGGCTTGTCGCCATCGCTTCGGGATTGTCGCGGGTTTTTGCCACGCCGTAAGCCAGTGCTGCGTTATTATCCCACCACTGGTGCTGTGCCTGCTTGTCGGCAGCAGACAGGCCGGAGCTGTCAATAACCTCGTGGCCTTGTTGCTTATAGGCGTCCAGTGCGGCGGGGGATTGGTCGATGCCCGTCTTGAGCTTATCCAGCGACGAGTTCACCTCGCTGGAATAATAGCGATCCCGCTCGGCAAACTCTGTGCGAAGGGCTTGCGCCGCTTGGCCGGAGCGCAGACCGGCCATCTTGGCCTCCCACTGCGCCTTGGTGGCCGGATCCGCGTCTGCTAGATTGTCTGCAATCCACTTGGCGGCCCGCGCATCGAAGCCGCCGGTCGGTGTTGGATCTTCGGCGTCGTCGCTATTATCGTCTGCGGGCTTGTTGGTCGGGGTGGCCGCGTCTGCGCCACCAAGATATGTCTTGGTGAAGTCCTTCGCCCCGTTCGACACACCGCGCTGCGCGTCGGCAAAATTCTGCGCTTCCTGCGATTGAAATTCGATGTAGGATTTTTGCAGATTAAAGCCGTCCAGCTTGTCCTGATCGGCCTTAAAGCCCGCCGCGATCCGCTTGAGATCATCGCCGGTAGAGGACAGGCCCGCGCCAACGGCGCTGCCCATCTCGGAAGCGTCGGCGCGCATCGGATTATAGGCGGTCTGCTGACCGGCCACATTCGGGATGATCGAAACGCCTTCGCCAATTTGCGGAGTGAACGGCATGTTACACCTGGAGCTGCATAGGCAGCATAGAGTTGGATCGGCTTCTGTAGAAGTCGGCCGCGCCGTTGAGCAGCTTGGATCCTGCGCCCATCATGCCGCCGAGCAGCGAATTGCTGGCTTGGTTCTGATACAGCGCCGCGTCATTGCGGGATCCGGTGGCCCGCACCTCGCCGCTATACACCGCCGTCATCATGTCGAGCTTACCTTGCGCCGACATTTCGTCGAGCAGATTGGAGTTGGAGCCGGCCAGCGAGGTTCCATTCTCCAGCATGCCGGCTTGCGCGGCAGCCATCGCCTGACGGGTTTTTTCATTGGCGTTTGACGCCTGCACGGCGCTCTGCTCGGTGGCAACTTTGGCCTGCTGCTGCGCCACTTCGGCGTTATAGTTGGCGGCATTCGATTGAGCGATCCCGCTCGCCACGGATCCTGCCGCACCGAGTATGGTGGCCCCTACCCCGATAGCCGTGGACGCCGAGGCGGCGGCGGAGCCGATAGCGGAGCCGATAGCGGCGATTGCAGGAATGAAGGCCATATCACACCACCTTGGAGTAGAGCATAAAATCCTTACCGCGCCAAAACTTACGCATCAAGCCTTCCGGCTCAAACCCCAAAGTCTTTATCCAGCGGTGCCCTTGTTCGTGCTCCGCTAAGATGTGCGCCTCGATACGGACGAACGGCGCGCTCTTTATCGCACGTTTTACTGCCGCGTGCATAGCCGGAAAATCCGCGCCGATGCCGTCCGCCAGCACACCCCATATAATCCCTCTATCCGCGTCAATTCGAGCGATCCCGCCAATCGCCAGAACGGCGGTGCCTTTGCACGCGGCGAAGGCGTAACCAGCTTTTATGCTCGCCGCCACGTCAGTCTCATTCATCTCCGGCCAGATCTGACGCTGCGCGGGCTGCACCGTCATGCCACGAAACATTGAGGGGTATGCAGGAAGAACATTAATCATTGGTGTCCATGCGCGGGTATATGGCAATCAGGGTCATTGGCAGCGGCTGCGTCTGCGCCACACACACGAAACCGTCTGTGTCCGTCACCGCTTCCGGCGTCACAAACTTATCGCCGCTGAACATCGGCAGCGTCGTGCCCACCACATAATCGCTCGGCAGATAAGGGATGACGTCGAGCTGGGCCTCGTTGGGGCCGGCGGATCCCCCGAGCGTATCCGTGAACCGCACCGCCATCTCGCCAAGCGAGCGCTTACGGGATTGGCCCGCCCCGCCTTGCGCGCCGGCGTCAGGGCGCATAGGGATCAGGATAGAGCTGAAGCCCAAACCGCACTGCACCTTCGATGCGGGTTGCTGGAGCGCCACCACACCGCCTGTCACCACGGCGTCGGCCTGCGGTGCACCGTCAGCGAATACGCTTACCGTTTGGCCCTCCAGATGGGAGAAACCGCTGACGCTCGAAACCGGAGCGCCGCTATAGGTCAGGCCGGCGTCCACATAAAAGCCGTCCGTCACGTCGTTCTGCACCAAGCGCGGATCCTCCGCGTATTCGATGTAGCGCGTGACCGCCCCATTGATGGTGCGATTGACGATGAACCACGGATCGTCCCGCGTGGCGTCGGGCGCAGCGATGACACTAACCGCCTCCACCAAGCCATTGCCGCCGAGAGTATGCTGCGCCCATCCGACGACGCCGCGCTCCCGATTATACGTCAGCGCCTTTAGTGAACCGTCCGCGAGCGCCATCCAGAGCAGCATATCCGGTTCGGCGGCGAAGTCCATGTCAACAGCTTGGTGCCGCAGCATGTGATCCGCCAGCACGGTTAGATCCTCCGCGCCGTATTTGTTTATATCGAAACGGTATTTCATCTCGCGCAGTTTTTTGCCGGCGCGCTGAATGTAGAGCGTGCCTTCGCCCACATGCAGTGGCGCGAGCAAACGCGATCCGTATTCGGTCTGCGGTGTGACTTTCAGGTTGCTGGCGGAGAACACCATCTGCAAAGACTGTTCGGAGATTGAGGCTTCGCAACGCGACGCGCCGAGCAGCAAATCCGAAGCCGCAGAGAGCCAGCGGATATTGTCGATCTTATCCAGCCCGATTTGCACGTTGATGGCCGTTATCGCGGTTACGCTTGGCCCGTCCTGCAAGGCGAAATTATCATAATCCCCCACCTGCGAGCACACGACACGCGCCCCGCGCGCATAGCATAGCCGGTTGCGGAACATCGCCAGTGCCGTCGGCCAGCCGTCAGTGCTGTTGAATAGGGCGTGCGCCCACCTGGTCGTGGCGTTAGACGCGGCCCCTGATGCGGTCGTGCCGACGCCGCCCGCGCTCACAAGCTGCGAAGGCAGTTCGGCGAGGTTGCCGTAACTCGGCGGCAGCACGGTGGCGCTCACCTGCGTTGAACTGATAAGCGCGGTTATGGTGACGAAGCCATAACCGGAGTGGATATATTGCCAAACTGCGCCAGTGTTGTATCCGCCAGGGGCCGCCGTGGCCGAGCCATCGGATGCCTGCCCGCGTGTGTGCACCGGCGGGGAAGGGCCGGTATAGCCGCCGCTGGAAGGGCCGCCGCTGATAGATACGGCTCGATACACATTCCCTTGATAGCGCCAGACCGTGCCGACGGTTACGGCGACGCCTGGCGCCCACGTCGGCACGGAGGCCGGATCGTTTACCTCCATGTAGAACGAGGTGCCGACGTCCGCAGCGGTGAACACTGGCGCCGACGAATATAACGATATGTTGCCCGTCGTGGCGGAGGCCGAAACCAACACCGTCTTGTTGGAGGGATCGACGTCTTTGAAGGGGCCATAGGTGAACGGCACCGGCGTTAGCGTCCAGTTAGTCGCGCCAAAGCGCTGGAGCTTTTGCGGCGGCACGGTGCCGTTGACGTGGAGCGCCCACATAACGTCCGCTTGCTGCACAGAGCGGAAAGCCTTGGTGTTCTCGACGGTGACAAGATCCGCCGTCGCCCAAGGCGTTGCCAGCTCGAACGGGGTTCCGCCGGAGAGGAGTTGGCCGCGATTGGCCCAAAATCGCATATAATTGTTGCCGAGTTCGAGCACATAGCTCTGCGTGGCGTTATACTCGAACTTATGCAACCACGTCCGTGCGGTCTGATCCTTGACTTTGCCGAGGTATCGAGTGCCGCCGCGCCGCACCGCCGGCCCTTGCACGGTGGGGATAAAGTTCAGCAGCTTGCGGCAGCCGGACGTATATTTTTCTTGATCGACGCGGCCGTCCATGAGCTTGGAGAGTTCGCCGGCGTTGAACGAGTTCCAGCTTAAAACCTCGCGCACCATGTCACCAATTCCTTGCCTGCATCCACGTATCGTCCATTGGCATGCGGTTTGGCAGCTCGATGGCATTCACTCGACGCGCCTCGAAGATGGCGGATTTATACATTTTGATCAGCCCATCTTCGCGGGTTTGGCTCTTGGTGATCGTGAAGCACATCTCCTGCGCCAGCCTGATAACCATCGCCTCGCAGAATGCTGCATCCCATGTGCCCTCCTGCTCGCTCATGTCCGCGACATAGCGGATCTGGAGCGGCGCAGCATAGTCGGTGAGGATGGCGTTTCCCTCTATCGCGTAGGTGTCGGTGGGCCAGAAGATAAAATCCCGAAACCCGCTGCTGCCTGCGGCGTCGTTTGCCACCTCGTAGAGCCGGAGAAAATCGTCGGGCTGCTGATACTGATACAGGAAACCGAAGGCCGGAGGGGTAGAGAGCGCCGGCAGCGTAGCGCGGGAGAGCGCAAAACTCCACGGATGCCGGCGCATCTCCGAGCGCGCCACTCGATCATACACCGCTTTCGCGGTGCGGGCGCTCTGCGAACTTTCGTCTGGCGAGGCGATGGTCGCCGTGCCAAGTTTGATGAGCGCGCCGTTGATTATGTCAACGCGGTTCATCTGGCTAGTCCTGAATGAAATAAAGGGTGATCGTCAGCAGCGTGGTGCCGTCACCGCCGGTTACGACCGGACGATAGGCAGGGACGCCGATATACGCGCCGGTCGTGGTGGTGCTCTGCGACGTGAGGTTGCCGAGCAGGCTGCTCTCGTCGGCCTGTGCGCCAGAAACCACGGAACGATCACTCGCGCCTTTGACCTGCACCTGTCCGCCCGCTCCGAGAACGCCTTTGACGCTGGCCGAGCGCAGCACGAAACCAGGCTGGTTAAACCACACGCCATCGTCGCCGTTCTGCATGCCGCTATACACAGCGATGAGATCGGAGCCGCCAGAGCTGTTGCCGCTGCGAGTTACGACGGGGGAGCGCGTGGTCATGGTTTAATCCTTACGGGACAGGCGGCCAAGGGCCGGCGGTGATAACTTCGCGCATCGTATCGAGGATCTTGAATGCGTCGTTTTTTGTCGGGCAGTTCGCGTCGTCAATGGTAACACGAATAGCCGAGGTCGAGATCGCGCTACCGACTGTCTGCGCGGCCACAATGGCCGTGCGGTCTGCGCCGAGCACAATGTCATACTGGTGTTGAGCCATCCGCTCCTCCTGTTAAAAAGCGCGGTGCTGTTGCACCGCGCTGGATCTTATTCGCAAGCGAAATAAAGATCAATGGTGAACAGGCCGGACGTCGGAAGGTTCGCCACGCCCACGGTGAGATAGACGTCGCGCTGCGGCAACACCGACGGTTCGGACGTGCCCCAAGTCGCGGTTACGCCGTAAGGCAGCGACGTGAAAGACGAGCCAAGCGACGAACCTGGATCGCTGACCATGCCGAACAAAGTCGGGGTGTTGGTCGCGGTGAGCACGATGCCGGTTGCATACTGCGTGTTGGCGGCGTGGGTCTGCGACAAACCGATGTTCAGCGAAGCGGTGCCGAGCGAGGCGCTGGTGTTGATGACGCCATAGCTGAACACCGCGCCCGACGGGATGCGGCCAAGATATACGTTATCCGCCGTGGTGACGGTGGTGTTCGCCATGTTGAGCGTGGCGCGGTAGCGCCGGACACACGCACCGAAGGCGGCCAGCGACGGCTTGATGACAGGCTTGCTGGTGTAGCCGGTCTGCTCGATTGAAGTGAAAGCGGTCATTGAAAGCTCCTGAAAAGACGTGGACGGAAGTAGGGCGCGAGCGCCCTACTCTTAGCCGGTGGTGATGATCTGAACCACGCGCTTTTCTTCGGTGCGCGTCGCTCCCACGGTGGTCTTGGCATAGACCTGCGTGGCGTAACGCTTGTCCGGTCGCGGATCGACGCGGGTTTGAACGTCTTGCCACATGCCGAGGTGCATGCCGCTCTGCGCCCACGCGGGGAGCAGGCGGTTCGAGCCGGAGGTGAGCGCGTTCACCGTGTCGGTCTGATACGAGTTAATGTCGGTAAACTCGACATGGACGAAGTTAAAGCCCATGAAGGCCGTAACCTTGCCGTCCATCAGCACTGGCTTGGTGTTGTAATCCAAGTTCGTCACCTGAATTTCGTTCAGCAAGCCGTCATGGTCGGCGGCGGTGATGGCGACAAAGAGCTGTTCGGTTTCGAGATCCGTGCCCGCAGCCATAAACAGACGCTTCGCAGCGCGCAGCTTGGCGACGTTCAGGTTCGAGCTGGTGCCGCCGACATTGACGCCGACGATCTGGCCGGACGGGAATGCGGTGGACGAGGTGCCGTTTTCGCCGGTATTGGCCGCCGCAAAGAATGCCTGCAAGATCTCGTCATCCTGTGCGCGGCGCATCGAATTGACTGCGTTCTGCACGTAGGACGAGGTGGGATCAATCAGCATGCGAAGCCGATCCTGATCGTCGATCAGATCTGCCCATTCATAATCGTTCGGGTAGACCCAACGCGCGTCGTCAGGGGTGGAGATCAGCGGGGTGTCCGCGTGACGGGAGAGGTTCTTCACAGGCTTGACAGCACCGAACTGTTCCACCGCTTTCGCGCCTTTGCCGGTGTAAGGGGCTTGGCGGACGTAAGGGGTGAGTTTGCCGCCCTTCTGCTGCAAGAGCATCTGGACGTTCGTGCTGTAAGCCTGAACAAAATGGGTAGGCACTGAAAAAGACATTGCGCCATTCCTCCGATTAAGTGAGTGATGCGCGGTTGTCTTTAGAACCTAAAGGCCGACGGTGCCGGATCATCCGGCGGCAGAAGCTGCCTTATGGGCTTCCTCCCACTCTGCCAGCGCGGCGTTCCGAACGTTGCCGTTAGGAGACTGGAGCCGAGCCTGAAAAGCGGTGTCCGCCATAAGTGTTTGTATCTTGGCCTGCGCCGCCGTCGCTGTCAACACAAAATTAGCATTGCTGCTCGAACCGGCCACGTTGGAAGGGCCACCATCTTCCAGCACGCTGCCGCCGATCTTTGCCATCAGCTTTAGCATAGATGCTGTGCCGAGGCCGCGCTCCATGCGGGTAAGACTATCGGGATCAAGAGCGAGCGTGCGGACGGCGCGGCGGGCGGCTTCCGTGTTTTTGTCGTAATCCGCGCCCCATTCGACTTTAAGCCCGTCGATGGCCTTCGCGCCTTCCGCCTGAAACGCTTTGAAGCTGTTGGCTTCGGCTTCGAGATATTTGGCGGCGAGCTGTTCGCCTTGCGCTTTCGGCAGGCCGAGTTCGTGCATCCACTGCTGCGCCGCCGTCACCAGCTCTTTGGGTGCGCCGTCCGGCACCTTGATCTCGTATCCGTCCGGCTTTTCCGGTGCGCCGAGCTTGGCGTAGAACGCCCGCTTTTCTTCTGGCGTCGCGTCGTCTTTCGGCAGAACGACTGTGCGGCCTGCGCGGTCTGCGCCGAGCAGCTTTTCGAGGTTGAAGTAGGCGTCTCCGATCACCTTCGGCGCGTCGGCGTCGGGCAGCTTATCCCATCCCTTTGCGGTAAGGCTGGTCTGAAACTCGGCGGGGATACCCTTCACCCACTCCGAAGATCCGGCGGCTTGCTGCTGCGCGGGCACAACCGGCGCGGCTTGGCTTTGAGACAGTAGCGCGGCTCCTGGATCGCCACCGGCAGGCGGGGCGTTTCCTGTGCCGCTTGCCCCGCCGTCGGCAGGGGCGAAACAGATATTCCGGATATAGCGCATTAGTTTTCCTCTCGTAAGTTGACCAACTCTCCGACGTCAAGCAGGAGCATCCTGACATAACGCTCGAACACTTCGCGCCGAGCTGCGGCGACCAACGTGGCGTTGACGTCGATGCTGCCGCTGACAGGGCTAAAAATAACCTGCGCGGATCCGTCCGCACGGCAAAACTTCCGCATATCCTGCACCAGAATGCGCGCATCCGCATTGAGGTGGCCTCTGCCGTCGAGCAGCAATCGCCGGATGGCGAGCTGTTTGCGGGAGAACGGCGTGGCGCTCAATTCTTAACCCCGACTTTGGCCGGCGCGATAATCGAGGCATGGGCACGCTCGGCAAATGTCACAGCCTCGTTGCCAAGCCGCATGAAGTCGTTTCGCGCGTCTGACGGATGAACGAATACGGTGCCGCCGGTCTTGCCGTTCTTATCCACTGTGAGCACGACGAAGCTGCGCGCTTCGCCGGCGCGGATCTGACGGGCCAGCTTTTCCAACTGATCGGCGGGCATTGCGCCAAGGATAACAGACATGGTGGCTCCTAGAATGGCGCTTTTTGCGCGTTGGCGTTGGCGTCGGAAAGCGTCTTGGCGGTCTGCGCGGCAATGGGCGCGGCTTGCAGCATGTTTTTCATCTGCTCCTGCTGCGCCATTTGCGCGTCGATCTTTTTCATCTCGTCATCGGAATACAGGCAATCCGCCGGCACGCCGTTGACTTCGGACAGGCGCTGCGTGATGCGGTCAAAGTTGAACCGCTTCAACACACGTGGATCGGCCTGCGCCACCGGCATAAGGCTTTCGATGGTTCGCAGGATCCCGACGCCTTCGCCGCTGCGGCGCATACGGGAGAGCGGGTTGTCATAGATGATCTTGATCTGGCCTCCGCTGTTCGCCAGCTCCGGCGGCGGGGGTGGCAGGGCACCGGCAGAGGCCAGAATATCAATCTCGCGGGTGATGCAGCAACCAAGAAACTCGGCTTCCTGCCGCCCGACGGTCGGCGCCAGCAGCGCGCCTTTTTCCTGCGCGCGCTCCATCACTTCGGTGGCGGTCATTTGCGGCGTATCGACGAGTATCTGGAACAGCGTGACGAGGAAGCTGTCATTGATGGCTTTGCGCTTCTGCTGGCTCTGCTCGATGGCGAAACGCGGATCGCCCTGGATCAGCAGCGGCTTGACCATCTCTGTGCCGTTTTCGGACAGATAGCCGGCATTCAGCGAGCCGGATTTCATGTTGAACGGCGAGAGGCTATCAACATCTGCGGTCATCAATGGTGGATCATTGACGCGCTGCCCATAGCGCAGGTTCGTCTTTTCCATCTCGTTGACGGTGCGAATATCGGCCAACACATCTTGTGCAGGGCTGCGGCCATAGACTTCGCCGGCTGCGGTGACATAGCGGCTCACCGCATAGGGGAAGGTGCGGAAGCCCCCTTCCTTTAGAAGCGTCTTGCCTTCGATGGCGACGTCGGCGGAATAGTATTTCATGCCGCGCCGGTTGAGCTTCCCGTGCTCCACCTCGTCGTTTGGGCGCACGCAATGAATGAACTCGAAGGTCTGTTCGGGGTCTTTGACTTTGGCTTGCAGGATCTTCTCCGGCAGAACATCGCCCCACTTGCGCCACGCGGCGCGGGCGGTCATCTCGTAGCGGCGATACACCGTATCGACAATGCCGTTATCATCCTGGGCGATGAACAGCTCGGCCAGCGGGATCGACATATATTTGATGCCTTCGTGCAAAGCATCCTTGATGAACATCGCGCCGGTTCCGAACGCGCCGAGGTTCATATACAGCTCGTTGGTCTGACTGGCGAAATTGGCGGAGGGCGTGTAGCGCACCTGAAACAGCAAGTCGCGCACCTGCTCCAGATAGACGGCGACGGCTTTGCTTTTCTTGACGCGCGGATCCAGCGCTTCGAGATTGTGCCACTTCTGGCTGCGCGGCGTGAGCATGCTCTCCAGCGCGGCGGAGAAACGGGTAAGCGCCAGCGGGGCGGTGCTGTCAAAAACGAATTGATCTTTGCGCTGCCCTGGCGCGGATTTGGAGAGGAAATTATCGGCGCGCGGCATGACGCGCAGTCCGATCTCGTGCCACTGGCGCTCGAACGTTCCGCGATTGGATTTGATCTGCTCCTGCCGGCGGATGATCTGTTGGGCAGTATCTGGATCGCTCACGCCATATCCTCCTCGGCAGCGGTGAAAAACGGGAAGGGGCGGGCGTAGCCGCGCACTCGCGTAAAGGTCTGTGCGGCGAAGCGTTCGGCGTCAGCGAAGCTGCGGAACAGCAAAGCCGTCTCGCGCTGGCGTGTCCACACCAATCGGTCGTTACGCATGCGGATGAATAGCGGGCGCTGCACTGGCGACGTGTTGATGGCGAGTATGTGCGGGCCGCTATTGTCTTGCATCATTTACCTGCCGTGGCGGGTTTGGCGACGCTGCCGAGATCCGGCAGGCCTTGGTCGCCGGTCAGCATGGTGGTGCCTATGCCGCGCCGCATCGCCAGAGTATCGCTGGCGTTACGCGCCGAAATGGCGTTGTCGAGCTGCGGGACGGGCGGCGGGGCTTGCGGTTTCGGGGGATTGAACAATGAGGACATGAGGGATCACCAATCTGCGCTCGACACTATTCGACAGGAGTAAAATCGACGTAATAATGCTTGCCGATGATAAGCTGCGCGGCTGCGTCGGGATTATCGACGGTGAACTCGGCCTGCCCGTTAGGCGTGGCCTTTTGAAAACTTTTATCTTCGGGCCGCAAATTCGGATCATACTCGCAGCGGAAAATTGCCTTTGCGCCACCCCACGTATTCGCATACACACCTTCGAGCTTCATTTTGCACCGAATACCCATTTTGATCTCCTACCAATCTACTTCGCCGGTTCCTATAGCTGTTTCGCTCACTGTGTTGTCCATCCGAACGCCAAAGGCGCTGCGGCGATCAGACACGCGGGCAAATCGCAAACTCATCATGGCATATCTGCTCGCGTCCAGCAAGTCGTCGTCCGTCTTGACCAGCTTGGATCCGCCGTCGTTTTTCTCCTCGCGGTGATACAGGCGCTTCTCCTCCAGCCAAGCCGTGCAGGTGGAGAACACCTTCCACCGGCCAGACTGCATGCGGGTGAGGATTGCCATGATACCGGCTTCAACGGAATTGCCGCCGTCGGGGAAAGTGGAGCGCTCGGCCAGCAGCTTCAATCCCGTCTTGCGGTATTGCGTCGCCAGTTCTTCGCCGGATCCCTTGTCGGATTGCAGACCGTCATGCGGCCATGCAAACCGCAGATCAGATCCCCACGTCCGCAAAGTGATGGCATGCTCTGGCGGCGTCTTTTGTTTGGCGCGGTGCTCGCGCACGACATAGATCACATCATGGTCGGGATCATAGGCCAGCTCGACGGCGGCAGTGGGATGATCCCATCCGAAGTCAAGGCCCGCAATGCGCTTCCACCACTGCGGAATGGGTATAGGGGAGACGACAATGCTGGTGTCAGTGACGGGATAAACAGCGCCGGCTCCGAGTGTCGGCGTGCCGTTGGCGCGGGCTTCGCGCTCGTGTTCGGGATAGTCTTTGATGATGCGTTCGCGGTCGGCTTCGCTGATATGCTGCACATCGTTGATGGTCATAACGACGACTTTGCGGGACGGCGACGGATCGTTAAGGAAGCGCTTGACGACTTGGCTGATACCTTTGAGCGGCGTGAAGGTGACGGTGACAAGCCCCTGCGTCGCGGTGGTGCGCGTGCGCCCTTCGGAATAAACATCGAAAGGCGGTTCTTCGTCGAAGTGGACATAGTGAACCGTGTTCGCCTGCCACTTGCCGCGCCCCTGGTCATAGGACTTGAACAGCAGCGTCGAAGCTCCGCCATCCTTGTGCCGCACAGTCACACTGTCGATGGCGTTCGGCGTGCCCATCTTTCTGGAACGATCCAATATGGCGTCTGCCGGAATAAAGCCGGTGCCCCATGCGCTTTCATCGGCAGGCGGCCCGATGAGAAGCCGCTGCAAACCATCACGCGTCAACTCGGAACTTTCCGATCCGACGATCATGGTTATAGGACCGGAGAAGCGATGCCCTTTCCACCAGTCAGGGTAGCGTCCGGTCAGGTGGATCGCGTCCTCCGCAGCGCCGGCCAGCGTCTTGCCAAGCTGGTTGCCGGCCATGAACAGCCGCTCCTTTACTTTGGCGTCACCAGTCAGATTATGGAACTCAATCTGTTTCGGATACGGGCGGTAGAGCGCCAGCCGGTCGCGGCTCTCCCTGTTCGATAACTCGGCCTTCAATCGTCTTAACAGATCTTCCGCCTGTTCCGGCGTCACGCCCTCCGGCAGAATGTCCACTGGTGAGCCGCTGCTCAAGGGCGCTGATGAGGTTTGCGAGCTTGTCATCTTCCATATCCTCCAGCGTCGTATCGCGCACTTCAATCTTCTGCGGCATGAGCTTGGCGCACATCGCCGCAAAACCCATCGGATCCTGAAACGCGGCGCGGCGCAAGATCCCGTCTCCCTGCTCCAGCCATATGTCGTGAAGGTCGGTGAAGAACTTCATGGACAGCTTATGCCTCGAACCTTTTGGTCGTCCTTTCGGATTTGGGGCCACCCCCTTCTGCCACGGAACGATGTGCGCTTCGGGGAGGAGCTGGAGGAGCTTTGGCATGATCGGCGGCTCCTCGTCAAGCATTTCGGCTGCGGCGCATTCGTCAACATACTTTTTTAGCTGAAATGCTTGAACTCCGGTTAGGTGTGACGCTTGGGGATCTTCGCCGGATAGCAGGCGCGGCGCGGCGGCTAAAAGGAGCTTACGCGAGACGGGGGTGCGTAAGGGGTCATCTATGGCGCGCTCAGGCAAAACATCTTGGCCCCCCTGCCGGCCTGGCGGGACATTGCCTAATCCCCGCTCTGGCGTCGTGCCGGAATGCCTAATAGCGGCTGGATCGTTAGCAGGAAAGGCGGAGGAGGGATTAGGAGGGTGCAGCATTGCGGCGTTCCTGGTGTTGCGGTGAGGAGGGTTGCAGCGCTCAACATAGCGGCAAAGCGGCAAAATGGCAAAGCAGCGTAACAGGGCATTGGAACGTTCCAAATGCGGTTATGCTTTGGCACGCATGTTGCGTTTGCACGTATAATGCGATTTTGGGTGCACATTTTTGGCCCATGAACGCCAATCCGCCAATTACACCTCTCAACCCGGCAAATCAGCTATAAACCGCATCAATTCAGCTCTGTTTTGATTTAGTGGCCCTTAATCCCTTCCTTGCCCTCT